>JGI20154J14316_10000144_pt1 | contig 59827 bp, 48 predicted proteins | sample COG_04_FD_14316 | JGI IMG/M metagenome (IMG submission 14316)
CGACACTTGTCACCATAGCGACAATCTTGAGTGGCAATCTTCTTTTGAGGAATAGTAGCAACGATATCATGCTTGAATGTACATGCATCCTTGTCACGACATTTGTCACCATAGCGACAATCTTTAGTGGCAATATTCTTTTGAGGAATAGTAGCAACGATATCATGCTTGAATGTACATGCATCCTTGTCACGACACTTGTCACCATAGCGACAATCTTTAGTGGCAATATTCTTTTGAGGAATAGTAGCGGTGCTATCATGCTTGAATGTACATGCGTCCTTGTCACGACACTTATCACCATAGCGACAATCTTGAGTGGCAATCTTCTTTTGACCACCCAATGGAATCAATCCGTTGGGTGTCATGGCTGTGGGTTCTGGTGTAGTCATTTTGATAGTATATGAATACTATATTGTAATAATTATAAATATATGCTTTATGTAAAAAAATTTTCAATTTTTTCAATATATTGACTTTTATGTTTTTTAATTTTATATATGAAAAATATGAAAAATACACTATTTATAGTATTAAATATATGATTATAAATGGATATTAAAAGAAATAGAGAAATTTGTCACTGTACACCTAATTTTGATGTGAGATGTTGTTGTTGGGTAAATGATAAGACATTTGCAAAATGTTCACAGAAGCTTTCAACCACATACTATAGAATAACATGTGAACAAGATTTGTACAATAAAATAGAAGAGGGTGGTATTAATAAAATAAAACAATATATAAAGAAAACATGTAAATTAAATGATGAAGAATGGGGCCATATAATTGAATTATATAATGAAGATGTTGAAACAATGAATAAAGATTAAATTAATTAATTAAAATTAATATATATATATTAATTTTAATTAATTTAATTAGTTTTGAATCCACCAACAGTTGAACTACCAATAGCGAATCCTGCTCCTTGTCTAGCAGCAATTGATACACTTGGTGCATACATATCTAATATAGCGAATACACATGCTGCAGTAAATGCAATCATAGCAACTTCTCTAATATCAATTTTTTCTGCGGGGATATATCTAGCAGCTAATGCGACAGCTCCACCCTCTAACAAATATTTTATTGCTCTTTTAATTATTTCCGAAACATCTAATTCAAATTTAGGTTGTTTATTATCCATATAATAATGTAATATAATATATTTCATATTTGTTTTTTATTAAATTTTATAATATTTTTATGTATAAATGCCCGGAGGCTTAATACAGATAGTTGCATATGGTGCCCAGGATTTATTTTTGACAGGGATACCAGAAATAACCTATTTTAAATATATTTATAAGAGATACACAAATTTTGCGATGGAATTTATTGAGTTGCAGTTTAATGGTGATAAAAATTTTGGTGAAGAGATTTCTTGTCAAATTCCAAAAGATGGAGATTTGTTACGAGATACTGTTATAAAGATAGTAATACCGAGTGTAAAATTAGAGAAATCAACAGTTGATACTAGTTTAATAACAACTGCAAAAGCAGATATGGTAAATGCAGAAACAGATTATATAAATTTAAATAACTTTATAAAATACATTTATGAGAGTATTTATATTGCAAATACAGGACTAAATAATACAAATGAGACATTTACAAATATAAAAACATCGATTACTACATATTTAGATAGTCAAAAGAATTATTTACTTTTAAAAAATAAGGTTAGTAGCAATACTCAAAAAATGTTTGATATAGAAACACATATAACAAACATATCAACTAAATCTATTAATGAAACAGAAAAAAAGACTTTATTAAATACTTTAGTTGGTAGTTACTTAACATTAAGTAAAAATATATCTAATAATTTACAAAATATATACATTAATAAAAAAAATGTTTATGACAACACATTATTAAATAATTATAACTTTTCATGGATTGATAATCTGGGATGGAATATAATATCTCAGGCTGAAATAAATATTGGTGGTAATCCAGTAGATAGACAATATAGTACATGGTTATTTTTATGGAATGAACTATTTGAATCTTCATTTAAAAAAAAAGATATTGAAAAGTTACATTCAAAATCTTCAATTGCTTATACATATGATAAAAATAATAAACCTAGTTTTACTATATATGTTCCTTTAAAATTTTTTTTTAATAGAGATTATGGAGCGGCATTGCCTTTAATATCATTAAGACATCAGGCCGTTATATTAAAATTAAATTTAGAGAAATTAACAAATTTAATTTATACAGATTATTCGAATTCAAATATAATAGATGTAATAAAATTAAGTAATATTACATTATTAGCAAATTATATCTTTTTAGACCAGGATGAAAGAATTAAATTTGCTCAAGCAAATCATGAATATTTAATTGAACAAGTGAATTACCACGATTATACAAAATTAAAAACAAATGAACTAAATATCGAACTAAATATAAGCCATCCTGTAAAATATTATGCTTGGATGATTCAAAAAAAAACAGATATAACAACATATAAATTACATAATAATTACGAATCCGATTTAGTTTATAGTATTGTTGATAATAAACCAATTATAACCACAAAGAAAGATAATCCAGTTGATAGTGCATTATTAGAATTAAATGGAGTAGAACGAACATCATTCCGCGATGGTAATTATTATAATTATTTAACAAGTTATGAATTAGATATAAATACCCCAGCAGATGGTATAAACTTTTATAGTTTTTCTTTATTACCAAAAGAGATTCAGCCATCCGGTACATGTAATTTTTCAAGATTAAACAGAAAAAATCTAAAAATTAAATTAAATAGTACTTTTTTAAATAGATTATCATCTACTGAAAATATGGTAGTTAAATTTGTATATGTAAATTATAATATTTTAAAATTTAATAAAGGACAAGGAAGTCTAGTATTTAATTTTTAATAAAAATATTATCAATACTATTATCGTCATCATCTAATATATCTTCTTCATCTTGATTATCATCGTCTTGATTGTTTTCATCTTCGTTTTCATCTTCGTTTTTTTTAGTTATATTATCAAAAACCATAATGGGAGTATCTATATTATCATCAAAGAATGTATCTTTAGAGTCGTTGTCGTAATCGATGTCATTAAATTCATTTGTTAAATTTACAACATTTGTTTTAAAATGGTAACTATCTTCGAAATTTTCCATGTCAATTTCTAAATCATCTTCAGATATAGCATAACTAGAGGTGGAGTCATGAATCATTTCAATATAATTAAGAGGATCAATATGTGTAAGTATAGAAATTTCATAAAATATTTCATTAATTTGATTATAAAATGTAAAATATAATTTGAACATAGCATTGGTTTTAATATGTAATTGTCTATAATAATTGACACGCTCTAAATATGGTAACTTCCAAAAATCAGCAATGGTTATAATTTGTACTTTTAGAGTTTCTAACATTTTTAATGTAAAGAGTTCAACAATTTTAACAATACGATAAATCATTTCAGTTGTATGAATCTCGCGCGTTAGCTCTAATTTTGCATCAATAATTCTTTTAAAGAAGAATTTGTTATAATTAACTTCAAAAAAAGAATTATAATATAGAAGTATTTCTTCATCAATTATATTTTTAATATTATTGATGTCTTCTTTGGTAATATGATCTTTATTAGAATAAAGATTTAATTTATTAAATTGATTTTTAAAGATTTTAATCATCTGAAAATTTAAAGATATAAAATTTAGTTTAATCTCTTTGTATTTGTCAAATTTTGTAATAAAAGAATTTAATAAATGAAAATTAATATCATTTTTATTTTTAAGTTTATCATAAAATATCTGAAAAGAATCACTGTCAACATTACCTTCAAACCGAGTAATTTTATTTAATATTAATTTAATAATTAATTCTAATCTTAATAAGTTAAAACTATCAAAATTACTATTAATTATTTCTATAAATTTATAAAATTGTATTTTATTCTCCAATAGTTGAAGAATATCTTTATAATTTGTTTTCTCCAAATATTTATTTATATTTATTAATTCCATGGTTTATATGTGAAATAAATAATAATTTTATTTTTAAAACTTAAAAATAAAATGTGTTATGTATTTAAGTTATGACAGGTGGATTATTACAATTAGTTGCATATGGAAATCAGGATGCATTATTAACAATGAATCCTGAATTTACATTTTTTAAATCAGTATATCATCGCCATACAAATTTTTCCAAATTTCCAAATAAAATAATTTTAGAAAAAAAAGCATTATTTGGTACTATAAATAATATAAATATTCCAAAAAATGGAGATTTATTAGATAATATGTATATATCAGTAGATTTGCCCGCTTTAAGTGTAGTTTATGAAAGAGAATTATATGAAGAAATTTATTATCAAATTGGGAATACATCATCTAGTACTCCTATTAAATTTATAACTAAAATGGAATATAATAACTTATATACCAATTTAGATAATTTAATACATTTTATAAATGAAAAACAGTACTATAATGCACTTACACACTTTACAGATAGTAGTTATACCGCTACTAATATGTTAGTAGGAATAATTAATAGTAATAATTTAATAGTATCAAGCTTATCGTTGGCGGCTAGTATAAATATATATTATAATATTACGAAAGAATTAGTAAATAGTTATGAATTAGGTTCGAGTATATTTAATAATTTTAATTATCCAACGACTGTTCAGTTATATAAATCTGAATCAATATTAAAAATTGATTTTAGTAATTTATCAAGTACTAAATATTTTCAGAATTTAGTACTAAATTTATTTTATAATAATAATATTTCTGCATTAATAAACTATCTAAAATATAAAATAGTAAATGTTGTATTAAATACACCTAATAAATTTATTGAAAAGTTATATTATAAAATCTTATATTTTTATACAAATAATAATTATAATCTTCTTTCTTACAATTTATTATCATATAATAGCTTAGTTACACATGGTAATTTATTGGATTTAGATTATTCTATATATGGATCTAATTTAATTGAAATCAATTATGATTCAGAAATAGTTTCAGGTACGAGTAAAGCATCTGATTATGAAGTGATATTTATAATTAGCAGTCAAACTTTCGGATTAAAATCTGTAAAAACAATATTAATAAAGGATAGAAGTATATCAATAACACCAGAAAGTATATTATATAAATTACATACCAATACTTTTGTATTAGCAGATAATTGTTGTTTATCAAATTATTTAAATGTTACAAGTTGGATTGATCCAAAAACAGTTTATACAATAACTACAAAACTATTAAAATCAAATAGCGATGGTGTTTATCAACTTACATTAAATTCTATAGCAAATTTAGAGATCAATCAAATTATATTTGGTTTTAATAATAATACTAGTACGGTTAATGCTACACCAGATTTTGTTTTTTATATTCAAAATATAAATACTACTACTAATGTAATTGAATGTATATTATTTGATAATAAGATGTTTGCAAATAATATTACATATAAAAATCAGAGCACAAATGATTATAATACATATGATATAACATATCTATCGTCGGGGATTACATCATTGTTACCTATATCATCAGATGTATATAAGTCGGATATTTGGCAGAATTATATATTTATAAATAATAGTTCAAATAGTTTAATTATTGGTTTAAATCAAAGTAATTATTATTCTCAATTAATAAAATATAGTAAGACTGTTGTAGAGATACAAAGACAAATTTTAATTAATTATATTAATGCTGTATTCATTAATAATTATTATATTAGTGTTACATTTAATGTAAATCCAACGACTGTAAAAGTTGATGATTATTATGAAACATCGTTGTGGGATAGTTCATATTCTACTTTTATAAATGCATTCTTATATACAGATAATACAAATAAATCAACATTTACAACAGATATTGCAAAAACACCTGAATACATCTATAATAAATTAATTAATAAAATATCGCTATACATGTTATCATCTAATTTATCTACGTACCATACTCCTTATATAAAAAGTAATTTTGGATCAACTATAGTAAAAGCATTTGATACAAATGCTGATTTGTTATCATTAAATAAACAAATAAAATATTTAAATACCAATAGTCCATTTATAACTATATTATTAACACAATCTGAATATTATAATACAGATACCAGCAGTGATTCAGGTATAGCAGTTGCTACCGGTGATATTTTACATTTATATAATAATACTTCTGACACGACAGATAGTACTAATTTAATTGGTATTTTTAAGGTAAAATCTATTGATAGTAATAATTTATATAAAATATATCTAACATATGAATCTTATAATACTAAATATTCTAATTTAGACCTAAGTATTGCTAAAATAGATAGTCTTGTTGATGGAGCATACTTATTTAAAAATACTTTATCTACAAATGTAATTGATTCAACAAGAAGATTAACAATTAGTGGTAATATTTTAGACGAATCAAAATATGATATGACAATAACACAGCCAAATAATATGTATTTTGATTTTTCATCAAATACATCAGGTATATTGACATCTAATCAAATTACAACAAATAAATTTTTTTATATATATGAATCTACTACAAAAACATATAATGTATCGCTTGCTACTTTTATAATTAAACTACATTTGACTTACATATCACCTAATAATAATAATGATGATCCTACTAGAAAATATGTATTTTACATAGATAGTAAAGATGATACTGAATTTTTATTAGATACTGTAAATAAAACATATTTTTGTTTTAGTCAGAATACAGATGATAGCGGGTTTGATAATACAAAAGGTTTTATAATAAATACAGTTACAATAAATGGTCGTTATTTTACACCAAATACATTAAATAGTATTACAACAGTGGATGATAGTAATAAAGGATATAGATATACTAACATTTTATATAATATCTATTGCATGTATTTATATAATGAATTAAAATCATCAACAAATACTGCATATAATAAAATAATATTGGGGCGGCTGTATCTTATATCAAATAAGATTTATCAAGTAATCACATTAAATTCAAACTATTTGGCATCATTGGAAACATTAACACAGACTATTAAATTAACATATTTTGCAGATTTTACTAAAATATTTAATAGTTCTACAATTATAAATGAATTATTTGCAAATTTCCCAACTGCGATAATAATTGCATTAAAAGAATATATGAATGGAAAATATATTGATACAATATTAAATAATGTTGCCACTAGGACGTCATATACATATATAAGTTCAATATTTAGTAAAGTTGTTGGTACATCGGCTACTGCAATAACCATTACAGATGACGACGATGTTATTACTGAAGTTAAAACATATTTTAAATTATTATTAGATCAATTAACCAACACATATTATAGAAATGTAGTTGATATTACCCAATTTAATAATATTACAGATAATAAATTATATTATATTGCAGCAAATGATATTATAACAGATCAGTATATAAATATTATTAATAATATATATTATGATGATTTGATAACAAAACAAAGTAAAAATATAGGTATTTTATTTAATGAACATATAAATGATGCAAATAGTATAACAGATACAGTTATAAGAAATGTAATTGAGGACAAAATATCACTATATGATGCAGTTTATAGTCTTCCAAATTTAAATACATATATTGATAATATTGATATACGTTATAATAAATCGTCTGTATCTACATCGTTTAGTCAACAATTACTTACATATATAACAAATGAGACATTAGTTAATAGTATATCTAATATAGATATTACAGAGGATTTATCAATATCAAATAATACTATTAAAACAAATATATATTCTAGTGTTAATTTAACTGTTGGTAGTAATACAAATTTCGATACTAAAATTAATGAAGTATTTATACAGGATGAAACAAATAAAACAATATATTCATTTTTAAATGAAAATATTACTATTAGTAATCAAATCTATGACTATTTGCATAAATTTATATATACGGTGTCTATCAATCAAATATATAATATTATACCATCATTTTTATCATCTGTGCAAATAAATAAAATAATAGATACAAATAGTATAACATTGGGTATAATTAATACATACTTGTCTTCTATAAGTAAGGGGTCATATGAAAATTTAATATATGCAGAAGATTCGACGAATATATATATTCCAACAGAATATTCAACAGATTTTCAAAATAAATTAAAATATATAAATGGATTGACTACTGCACAAAAAACAACAGAACAGGCAATTTGGACAAAAGAGATATCAGGATTAGTATTAAAAATAAAAGAATATTATTTTACCACAGGTAGTACATATAAATCAATTAAGTCACTTGAAGATAGTATAAATGGAGTTGGTGGATATTTTGCATCAAATGTTGCTCCATATTATAAATTGATTAGGGGATGTGTTGTTTCAGATACGGAATATAGTAGTTTAAATTATGATGCATTGAATGGTATAATATATGATATAGATAATTTTGGTGGGATATTAAAAATATTATTACCATTTAATTTGGTGTCTATATTTTGTCCAACAAGTGATGCTGTGTCGTTGATAACATTAACTTTAGATAAATCAATATTAAGAATCCAAAGTAATAATAATCCCGCACCTGGGACAAATGCATTAACAATTACAAATATTAATTATGATTATAAAATTAATTGTCGTTTTGGTTTAAATATTATGGAAAGAACTTTAATGGAAAAAGGTGATATAGGTATATCTCTTAATGGTGTAATTTTAAGAAATAGTTATGCATTATCTAGTCCTGATACAACTATAACCGCTCCTACTAGTTTCTATGAATTTACAATTGATTCGCAATATTATTATAATTACACGATAAATGCAACATCTACAAGTTCAGTTGTAGTTGGTGATATTATACGATTATATAGTACAAGTTTAATATCTGCTGGAACCTTATTAATTGATGTAACAATAACTGAGATAAATGATACAAAAATTAAATTTAGATCAAATTATAATATAAATATAAAGAATGAGATCTATGGATATAAAGTTATATTAAATGCGACATCATATGATTATGGATTTAAAATTATGGATGTAAGTGTAGAGTCATTTAGATTAAATATAATTCCTTATTTTGATCAATTTCAAAATAAAAATAGTAGTTATCATTCAGCAATTGATTCAAATAATTCATTTAATTATTATTCTGGTAATTTTATTAATGCATTATCTTCTATAACGAATACATATTTAGATACATCTAATTATAATACAGATAAATTAAGACATACAGATGGTCATTCAAAGATTGTTGGAATTGCATACGACGGATATCCAATTTATGGTCCATATGGATATAAAAAGGAGTTAGTTAGTGGTGATGTAGAATTAATGAAATCTTCATATAGAATAAAATCAGAATTTTCGGATAATAGGAACAGTATAATAGTAATATCTGGTAGTAATATAACATATGATGCAGGGACAATCATTGAAGATTATGAATATGAAATTGGATATGGACATTTAGATGAATCGAATGGTAGATATTGTATTACTCCAGAGTTTCCACATGGTACATATGCATACTTTTTAACTTTTGATAGTTCTATGGTCCCAGTTTATCCTTATATAATCGGTAATAAATTTTATAATAAGCCGAATACTGGAACAACAACGTCTATTACAAATATAAATATAAGTTCATCGTCAAATATAGGTAATTATAGTGATGATGATATCGTAAATTTAATTGGCGATAATGGTAAATATGGTAAAGGTGTAATAAAGAGTACAACAAATAATATTAAATATATAGAGATATCTGATAAGGGTATTCATTATAAATTGCATAGTTATTTTTATGCATTCAAAGAGATACCAAATACATTAGAATATGTAGATGTATATAAATTATATTTAAGAAGAAAAACACGATTCTATGACGGTTATTATTATGATTATACAAATACTAAATTGGATTTATTGAATGCAGTAGATACAACAGATCAGACAACTTTTACAAATTCAATAAATAAAATAAATGGTATAAAAACAGATTTAAGTAATTTAATATCAGCAAATACAACACCGGTGTTATCATTAATAGATGTATATGATACTTCTAAATATGAACCGATAATTAATGTATTAAATATAGATGATATAATATCGGTAATATCATCATTGCCTCCTGAATTTTTTGGATCTGAATTGATTGATTTGTTAGTTGAAAGCATAGCAACAAAATCATTAGAATTTGATGATATTATAAATAGTTCGATAAATTATTTATTTACAAAATATAAGAAGAGTTATAAGTTATATTATACGTCCAAAATAAATATTAGTAAAGATTATAATTTGGTAGATTTAAATTTAGATAAATATGATAAATTGGATGTGTCGGATACATATAAAACTGAAGTAAAAGATATGATAACATTATTTCAAACAAAATTAAAGACTAATAATACGGATTATGCAACATATAAAGTAAATGAATTATCATATTTAAATAGAGCACCAATACCAATGTTTTCATGGATAGGCAATCTTGGTAATTTTATTTTTGATGAGATAGAGTTATATTTTAATGATTTGTTAATAGATAAGCAATATAGTAATTGGATAAATATATGGCATAACTTGAATAATACATATGATAAGAAAGAGTTATTAGAAAAGATGATAGGGAATACAAAAGATTTAACTGATTTGTCTATTAATATGAAACCTTCTAAAAAATTATTAATACCGTTAAGGTTTTGGTTTTGTCGATATTCCGGATTTAATATACCATTGATTGCGATGCCTTATGTAAATATAAATATGAAATTTGAAATAAGTAAAATAAATAATCTCGTAAGAAAAGATGTTGGTACAAAAGTTATTTTAGGATCTGAATTAAATATCCATATATTAGCAGATTACATATATTTAGATGACACCGAAAGAAAACTTTTTGCAGAAGCGAGACATGAATATTTAATAGAACAGATACAATTTAATGGTATACATAATATTCATAGTACAACTAATTTGATTGATTTATATTTTAGGAATAATGTAAAAGATTTATATTGGTTTTTAGATTCTGATAAAAATTTATATCAAAAAGATAGAAATAATTATTCATTAAATAATTCAGTTGATAGTGGTAATCCAATAACTAATACTAAAATATTAATTAATAATACTAAATTTGTAGAATATGACGGTACATATACAAATTATATTGTTCCTTATGAAAACTATAAAACTACTCCATCTGATGGTATTAATGTATATAAATTTGGATTAGATGATGGTATGATGCCAACTGGTAGTTTAAATTTTAGTATGTTAGATCGGACACAGATGGAGGTGAAGATAGATAGTAATTATTTGATAAATGCGAATAAAAAAATTTTAGTATTTGGAACTAGTTATAATATATTGAGAGTAATGAGTGGTTTAGCGGGATTAGCTTTTATAGAATAATTAAATAAGTAAAATTTATTTAATTATTATAGATTATATATTTAATGACAGGTGGGTTAATACAATTAGTATCCATTGGTTTTGAAGATTTATATTTGAATGCAGATCCCGAGATTACATATTTTAAGATGGTATATAAGCGCCATACTAATTTTTCGCAAGAGCCTATAATACAGATGTTTAGTACAAGTCCCGATTTTGGTAAGAGACTTACGTGTTCTATTGCGAAGACAGCGGATTTATTATCAAATATGTATGTTCATATTGAGATACCAGAATTGCCGAAGCTATATAATGGCAGTGTTGAGAATGTAATTGATAAGTTTAGGTGGGCGAAAAAGTTAGGATATGCTTTAATAAATTACATTGAATTGGAAATAAATGGCCAATTAGTTGATAAATTGTATGGTGATTGGATGAATATATGGAGTATTTTAACAATAGGTGAAGAACGTAAAACTGAAGATATATTAATAGGTAATATCCCAGAATTATATGAAGCATCTAATGGCAAAAAATCATATAAATTATATGTACCTATTGAATTTTTCTTTTCAAAAAACAAAGGTTTAGCTTTGCCATTAATAGCATTACATTTGAGTGATATTAAAATTCATATCGAATTTAATAGTTTAGAAAATGTATTAATATCATCTCCAACGCATTTTATAACGATTGAGGAATATATAGTACATTTTAAAAAGGGAGATATTTTAACTCAAAATATCTCTGGTACAGATGTAAATATTATATTTGACGTATTCGATTATAAAACAAAAAGGTTATATTATACAAAATATAATGAATCGATTGTATATTATACATCTACGAGTAAGTACTTAAAAAGTAAATATAAATTATATAATAGTTCAGGCTACTATGTGATGCCATCTACATCTGAAACAAGTCATATTGTGTCATATCCAAATGTATCTATAAATTCGTCTAATTTGGTTGTTAATTTCATTTATTTAGATAATTTAGAAAGAAAGAAATTTGCGACATCAAATCATGAATATTTAATAAATACATTGAGTTATTCAGGAGAGCAAACTATATATAATACACATGCAAAAATGAAATTAAGTTTTGTTAATCCTAGTAAGGAACTATTTTGGATATGTCAATTTAATAAAATTAAAAATGGTTATATCAAGGACAAATTTAATTATACATCTAATCTTCAATATTCGGGTGAGAATATTATTAATAAAACAAGTATACATCAAAATGGTCAAATTCGTTCTTTAGAAGAAGATAAATATTTATATAATTATTTAACAAATTATTTATATCATACAGGTAGTACAGAAGAAGGTATTAATACATACTCTTATTCTTTAGATCCTGAAAGTTATCAACCAAAGGGTAGTTGTAATTTTAGTAAAATAGATGATTTAACGATAGAATTAACATTATCATCATTGATATCTTATAATAATCCGGCTTTGTTGCGTATCTATAATTATAGTTATAATATATTAAGAATAACAGATGGATTAGCAGGATTAACATTTGTCAATTAAAGATTACAAAGTATATATTCATATTTTGTAATCTATTGTAATAAATTTATTATTTTCTTATCAAATTTAGAAGATAAATTTAAAATACCTAATAATATATTTAAGTTTTTTTTATTAGATTTATTTAAATAATTATTTAATATTCCAATCTTGTTCAAGAAGTTATATTCAATAATTTGTTGTGTTGTTTTTGATTTTATTGGTAATAATTCTCTTAATATTTTAAGATATTCTTCTTGTTCTATTTCTTTATCTATAAATAAATTTAATATATTTTTATATATTGTTTCCATATTTTGGCTTGTTTTTGACAAATTATTTTGGTAGTTTTTATTATAAGGAATAAGCGTCATTTTATTAATATTTTCTATAAAATGATTAATAATATATGATGGATGTGGGGCTATTACTTCCTTAAATATCGGATTTAAATATACTATTTTTTTATTAATTGTAGTAATATACAAATTTAAATATTCAAGTAAATATGGTTTATCATTTAAAGTTCGATCGATCGTTTGATGTTTCTTCCAACTTGCTACACTCTCATAATATTTCAAATCGAAATTACCTTTTGGTATTAATATATCATCAATTTTACTAAGATGTATATTTACCTTTGATTTCAAACGATGGTCCAATATATGATCTACATTTATAAATTCAAATAATACTTTATTATTTGATATCTTTTCCTTTAATATAATAGTTCCAATATTATATATATCTACAATTAAATGAAATGTATCATTTACATTATAATCCTGAAATTGATTATTATCTGTGTCGTTATTTGTTAGTGTAATGATATTATTGGGACGATCGACCTCATATGTTATTATCTCACCCTCTGTACTAATAAATATTTTATATATTGGTTCAAGTATATTAATCGTTTTAGTCTTAAATTTAAAATTTAATTTATCTAATATGTATTCAAAATCTTTTGATATATTTTTTATATTTATATGATGTAAATCATCGAAAATTCTAAAATTATTATCATTTCTAAAAAAAGCTTTTGATTTCACTCCATAACCATTCTCTATAAATACTTCATTTAATCTAATAATACATATGTTCTTATCAATATTTAAATATGTATGATTGCATTCTTCTTCAGAATGACTTAATGTAATATTATTTAACTCATACTCTGAATCTGAATCTAAATCTGAATCTGATATTTCCCCTTTTAAATCTGATAAATGAAGATATTTATTATTTAATAATTCATTTATTTGTATTATAAGATCACTTTGATTTTTATTCATTGATTTAATTGACTTATTATGAAAGTTTGTTTCTAAGGATGGAATTACTACAATATTTTCAAATATAACATCATATGGATGATTATCTATATAACCCGTTCTAGTAATATATCCATTAACACCAATTTTGATTAAAAGATCTTTTATATTTTCTTTAAATAATGCAATTAGCTCTTGTAATTTTATTTTTACTTCCTCGTCTTCTTTGGTATCAAATATATCTATGTCATCTATAATATATTCGTGTAAATATCCATGTAGTTTTTCGTATGTTTCTTTTGTTGGAAATACAAACAATTCATCACCTGGTACATAAATAAAATCATAGAACCATTTTCTAAAATAATAATCTTGTATTTCATCTTTTGTTATCATATCTTCTAATTTATTGAGATGATTGTTTGCATCCACAAATAAGTCATAGTATTCTTTTTTTAAATTATTATTATTTAGAAAAGCGGTATGGTTGTTTGTATCATAATGTCTAATAAATTCTAAACTGCGGATATCATTTGGATTGTTAGTAAACATTCCCATAAATGGATAATAATATGCCATATCAGAAAGTGTTTCAGAATTAGTATTCATTATATTAGTTTAGATTAAAATTATATTATTATAATTTTAATTTAAATTTTTTACATATATTTAATAATATTTATTCAACAACAATAGCATCTAAACTTTTTGACTCTGCTTCACTTGCGGCAAGATTTGCAACACCTGTAATATCAAGTAGAGAATAATAACGTCTTCTGAATTTCTCAATAATTTTAGAGTAATTATCAGCTATTTTTTTTAAGTCAGCAGAAGTGTAAGTCTCTGAATTTTTACTACCAGTTGCATTATTTACTTGTACAACTCTATCGAAGATATTTAATATATCTTTTGCTTTTTTCTCGTATTCTCTGCAAGAATCAAATACAGCTTGCACTGATTTTTCAGTTGGTGCACTTAAAGTTTTATGTTGAGCATTTAATCTTTGTTTAAATCCATTAAATAAACTTTCAACTTGTTTAGTAAATTCGGGAAGTCTGCCAAGAGGAGTTCTATTAGAAGGAGCTAAACCAATTGATATAGCTCCACCCGTGAGGCCATTACCAAACATTCCATATAATGGTAAACTTGGAACACCTCTGCGACTTAATATACCATTAAGACCATGGGAAGCTATGCTTATTACTTGGTCAAACACAACTCTCATATCATCGAACTTAGTTGGAGAATTATGACTATCTAGTACACGTTTTATGCCATATTTATTGACGGCTTGTGCTTGTCCAGCAGCATTCTTTGCATTTAATATGGCTGGTCTAGCATTTATATAATTTATTAATAGTTTAATGAAATTAGCATTATTAAATGCAGTATTGACTAGCGCATTTGCTAGGAGATCCGCTTTCACCACTGCAGGAACAGCAGCACCAGCACCAGCTGGAATAGCAGCTGCAAGACGAATTGTAGCTGTCAATGCAGCTCTTGAATCTCCTTCAAGATTTTTCCACCAATCTGCAAAAGTTTGTATTTGATTTACATTATCTACAACTAACATCTTAAACCCTAATAATTTTAAGATTCCGAATACAATAGAAGGACTCATTTTATTAACATCGGTTTGGGTTTGATTCCAAAGGGCTGGAGCCTTAATAGCTTCTACACAGTTCTCAGCATTTTGACTAGTAAAATATTCACTCAAGGTGTGATGCGTATTGTTAAAACAACCTAATGCTGCCCCGGCTCCAGGGGCTCCATCGGTTCTTGCAGAAGCTTCCAAGTTGTTTCTTGCCCAATATGCGTCTAAATTTTCTACGACACCGTTTTTCGTTATTTGTAATTTACCATCGGTACCTCTTGACCAATCAACCTCTTTTTGTGCATTAGTAAATAATATACTGATATCGTCATCTCCTAATCTAATTGAGCGATATTGAGTGGAAGCCCATGTTTCCTGTTGGGCAAAAATAACTCTTGCAGCAATAGCTTCTGCTGTACCTGCAGTATACCCAAGAGCTCTGGTTGTAGGTAAGTCAATCATTAACTGCTTAAATATTTTCATCCACATTCGTTTTTCCTGATCATTCACTTTTACGTGATCAGTACTCACTGCAGCGAATGTATTTCTTGCGGCTACAATACGAGCACTTGCACCGTCGGCAAGAGCAATTAAAGCTTCAAGTCTCCCAATCCATGCTAGTCTACCAGCAGCGGTAGCAACACCACCAGCAGAATCGAAGCCATCGCCCTGGGGGTCGTTGGCACCTTCTACACCTTGATCGGGGAGAGTAGACTTATCTGCGACAAGTGTAGATAAACTTGTCACATGTCCACGGGGAATGAAACCATTTCTTAATCCTTCTAGTAGAAACTCAAAAACTGGTCCGTATGGTATGGCGTTGTTAGCGTCGTCGACGTTGTGTCTGAATCTCGCTAACAAAGCTTGTGAGTTGACTTGTACGTCTGCAATTAGAGCAGCGCCAGCAGCATCAAGTACTGTTCCTCTCTCGTTTGCAGGAACAGGCATTTTAACTGCAGGAGTAGTAGCAGCTTCAGCCGCGACTTTCAAAAAACCTTGCCATTCTCTGTCAGCACCGGCTGCTCTCAATACTGAAGCATCAACTCCAGCTGCTGCTGCTACATTTGCAGCACCACCAACTAATTCGTATTTAATGTCTATTTGATTGTTTTTTATTGTAAACATTGTGAACATTGTTATATATATTAAGAACAGAAATTAAAAATCTATATAATTTTTCTAATAAATATAAATATTTTATGAAAATATATATATTTTAAATATATATATTTATATAAATGATTGAAATGAATAAAAAAAATATGATAATAATAATATTATCGATAATAGTATTAATTTTATTTGTACAAAAAATATTTGGTTATAAAGATCAAGATTCTGATTTAGCAGAGTTTGATAATATGAGTAAAACTCCAAAATTTGTAAATTTTAATACTACTTGGTGTTACTGGTCGAAAAAATTAGTTCCAGTTTGGGATAAATTAGTTGAAGATATGTCTGGAAAGGATATTGAAATTTTAGATATAAAATGTGATTTAGAAAAAAATAAGGATTTATGTGAGAGATATCAAATAGATGGATATCCATCCATTAGGTTAATATTAGGTAATAAGATAATATCATATGATGGTGATAGATCATTGGAAGATATGAAAGCATTTATAACTGAATTTTCTAATTATTAAATAATTGATCTAACTGATTTTGTAATTCTATTTCAGTTAGATTTTTAGGTATATTAACGTTGCCATAATATGCGCCAAATAATGCACCAGCGATACATCCAGTTGAATCACTGTCGCCAGCATGTAACATGGAAAAATAGATTAATTTCTCAAAATTATTTTCTGCCATAAGTAAAGAATCATATGCCATAAGAATACTGTCTAATCCATTACCTCCCGGATTATAATTTTGTGCATCACTAAATTTTTTATAAAATAAAAAATTTCTAAATGATAAACTAGCAAAGGACTTCTTATTAATATTATTAAAACGCCAGTTATAATATTTATTTAAACTACTATGAAAATTCTGAATTTCTCGCATATGGAACTTGAGATCATGCTTTATTTTAGTTCCAATCATTTTAATAACAAACTTTTGAATAATTTCATCCTCAAAAAACTTAATTAATATTTTAATCCATTTTGTTGGTTCAACTTTTTCTATTGCCAATGCAGTAAATAATGCTGACGCAAAACCACCTAAATAACCAATAGGATTATTATGTGTAATTTGAGAGCTTTCAATACTTATCTTTAATAATTTATTTCTATTTTCCTCTCCATGATAAAATAATCCAATGGGCATAGATCGTATACTTGCCCCACACCCACCTGCTTTATCACTAAAAGCTCTTTTTTTCCAATCCTCGTTATTTATAAGTCTATTTAATGATAAAATAGTCCTATTTCCATAATGACGTTCAGCTTTTAATTTATCTTTGGAATAATATTCTACTAATTTATTTTTAATAGTATCAATTACTTCATCTTCAGTTTTATTTAATGTATTTTTAACAGCATCAAAGACAGCAAGTGAAAGAATACTATCGTCGGATGCAATTAAATTGTTAATTTTATATGCAGAATATCCACCTTCATTAATAAAATCAAATATATGTTTAGTAGTAAAATTACTTAATTTTAAAGCATCATTATTTGAAAATACCTGCATATTCGCACCATAATTAAATTCAATTTGTCCGTTTCCAAAACCAATAATATCGCCAATTATTGCATAAAGCATTGAATAATATAATTTATTATTTGTATTCATTATATAATTGCAGATAAAATATTTTAAAAAAATATTTGATTAATTTAATGAATGAAAATGATATTGAAAATCTATCAAATATAGATTTATATGAAATTTTAGATATTTCTAGGGAATGTTCAGAAAATAAATTAAAAAAAAGTTATAAAAAATTAGTATTAAGATTACATCCAGATAAACCAGGAGGTGATTCTGACGCTTTCGAATTAGTAAATTTAGCATATACAATTTTAAAAGATTTGAAATTAAAAAATAAATATAATATAAAAAGAGATGAATATCTCAGTTCACGTGATTTTAATTGTTTAAAATATTCTAAAATTGAACAAAATGTCAATATACCCGAAACAGAAGAAGATGCAAAAAAGAACTTTTTAATTTTAGAAAATGAATTAAATCTAAAACATAATTATGATTCATCAGATGTAAGTGCTATAAGTACAGCTGAATTAAAGAATAGAATAAATAAATTACAGTTCTCACGAGGTAATTATGATGAGATGTATAAAAATAATGTAAAAAAAGTTCATCTAAATAAACATGATTTTAATGAAATGTTTATAAACGAATCAACAATTGAAAGTGTTAATACTGAAATTATAGCATTTAATGATAATTCATTAACAAACTATACATCAATCAATGATAATAATTTATATGCAGAAGTTGGTGGATCTTCTACGAGTTATACATCTTTAGATACTGCATTTACTCCAAATTTACCTACAAATATTATAAATAGTTATGATTCACATAATTATATAGATGATTCAGATAAGAAGAAGTATAATGATGAGATGTCATATCATCTAAACAGTATACGTAATAATAATTAATCATTTTCTAATATTTGATCATTTTCCAATATTTGATCATTTTCAGAAATTTGATCATTTTCAGAAATTTTATGTATATTATTGGTTTCTGATAATATATCAACTTCTTTTATAATTTTATGAATAGCATCTGTTTCTGATTGACTTAATGTTTCACTTAATGTTTCACTATTAGATTTATCAATAAATTTAGATATAATATCATGTTGTTTGATTGCTTGTTCATATCCATTTTGTACCATTTCCTTAACAGTTTCTTGTGTAATATCAAAATCTGTCATAACACTATTCATATCATATCCAAATGTAATTGTATTATCATGATATTTAGTAATTTTTTTTAAACTATCTGAAAAAACCAAACAGTTAAATATTTGAGTCATATATTCTATTAAATCTGAAGGCATTTTATTTGTACATTTATCAAGACATATGTCGTATATAGATAGACCTAACGTATTTTCAATATCATTGTCGCAATAATTAATAGGGTAATTGTCGATAAGTCCTCCATCTAGCCATAATTTATCTTCAAAGACGATAGGTATAAAAATTAATGGTATTGTTGCACTTATTCTAACAGCTAATAATATTTCCATATCTGGATAAGTTTCATAATTAAAGTAATATAGTTTTGAGTTAGTAAGACAAGATCCGGTAATAGTAAGTTTAATTTTTGTTTTTTCGTAAAGTTGTAAGAATGTAGTATTTGGATCAATATTTTTATTTTCACATAATCTTTTTAATATATAATATATTTTACTAGAATCTTCAAATCCGTATTTTTCTAAAAAACTATTTAAATTGATGTTATTTGTTATTTTAGAAAACTTAAAATAACAACAAAATTCATAGATTTCGTTATAATTATAACCAATATTCATTAATAATGATATAATAGCTCCAACAGATGTACCAATATAATGATTAATATCTTTAATTAAATTATTTTCAAAAAGGTATTTAATAATACCTAAAAATCCTAATCCATTGATTCCTCCACTGCTTATAACTAAATTGCGTAATGTAGGCATTAATATAAAAATAATAGATATTTAATCCTTAAATAGAAATGAAATAAAAATAAATTTTATTTCTATAGAATAATGGTAAATACTAAAGAATTAAAGAAGAATGCAGAAGAAAGAATGTCATTAAAAAAGAAATGTTTTAATAAAATTTTAGAATTTATTAATAATAAAATAATATTAGTGGCAAAAACAGATACTACGACAACATGGTATGAAATACCGTTATTTTTATTAGGTTATCCAACATATGAAATACCTGAATGTTCAGAGTATATAATAAAAAAGTTAAAAAAGAATGGATTTAATGTAAATTTTTTACATCCGAATATTTTATTAATAAACTGGTAATGTTTATTTAGATATTCTAATAAATAAATCAATAATAATCATAATGATTAGTCCGATTAATATTAGAATTAATATTTCTCTGATCTCTCCATTAATTAAATTATTAAATGGATTTTTATTAATTTTAAGTTTAGTTTCAATTAATTTTCTACAAGTAGCACAACTTAAAACTTTATCTACTAATTTTTTACATTCATCTTCTTTATTTTTAAAGGATGATTTTTTTGGTTTAGTTTGTGTAGGTTCTTCAGTAGATAACATTATATCTTCTGTCTGAATATCTTCTGATTCATTTAACATATCATTATATATAGTTTGCGGTGCTTTATTATATCTTGCATCTTGTCTTTGAATAAAAATAGGTGTTTCTGGTGTTGTAGAAAGTGTATTATTATTAATTTTGTAGCTATCAAGTTCATTTTCTGGATTAGGATTAAAATTTTCTTGATATCTTTTAGATAAATGATCGATCGTATTTTTATTATTCCATGCTTCGTCAATCGAGCAATACATTTATATATTATTTAGAAAAAAAAAATATTTTTTATTATTATATAATATTTTTTTGTTGATATGGATAACTTTTTTTTTGACATTTTAAACATTTTTGATAAATTGTATTATTATTATCAATTAAATCGTGCATATAGTGATTAAAATCATTATTATTTATGCATGATAACAATGTAGTGTCGTATTCTGATTTTCTAGGTAATGATTTATATTGAACTTGTACTTGTTCATTACAAAAATGGCATGCATATATTTGATTATTACCAATTGTATTTATATATTTCCAAATATGATGATCATTAAATGTTTTTAATACATTAACATTTTTTTCAATATATGAATAATATTCTGGACTGAATTTTACAAATGATTTATAATTTTTAATTGTATGGTTTATTATTTCATTATTCTTTGTTATTTGATTTAATTCATAGCATCTGATTAAACAAGATTTTAATTTTCCGTCAGTATATGTAGGATGCGATTGTACATCTAAATATTGATAACTATTTTTATTACAATTTTTGCATAATGTAATAATTTCTTCACCTTCTATTTGATCAATACTATAATTTTTTAGACTACTAGACATATTTTTATTATTAATCAATTTAATTTGATTAATTACACTCATGCTACGAATAATAGACATATCATGTGTGTTTTTCGGTCTACAATTTAATTCTTTTCCTTTGTCATCCATTGGGACAGCTAAATAATGTTTAAATTTCCATTCAGTTTCAGATATTTTATTATTATAATATGGCATAAAATCAGATGTAATTTCTGTATTTTTGAATTGTGTAGTCCATTCGCAATTATAATTTTTATAAACATCGGGTGTGCTAGATATAAAATTAATGTCCTCTGTATTTTTATATGTTTTTCCAGTTTGCAAACCATCTTTATATTTTACATTTTCATATTTAGTAGGCCCAGATGTGAATAAGTTAATTTCATCAACTTTAAAATTATGAATATATTTATCACTAGTAAATATATTTGTTCTTTTTTTATATGAACAATAATCCGGATTTAAAGTAGAATTTTTTGGTAAATACTTAATAAAAGGATATACAGTTGGATTTCTAGGAATTGAATATGCTCTTCCATGTCTACAAAATGGTGTACATTTATTTGTTAATTTTCTTTCACCCTGACATGAAGAATCAATACATTTACCTGGTTCGCAATTCATACCATAGCAATCTCCAGCTCTACAACCAATTCCTTTACAATCACCTGCTTCACAGTCTTCGCCTATACAATCAGATCCCTTACAATTATTTCCTCTACATGCAGATGCTCTACATGAGTAACCAGTACATGGAATTCCATAACAATCCGGATGAGTGCAGCCTGATCCAGTAATATATGTATATTTATTAAAGAACAGGAAATATATTATAATTGTAATAGCGGACATGGCAAAAATAGTTTTTAGTTTTTTTTTTAAGAACCATCCAATAATAGGATTTTTATAAAATGTCATTAATATATATTAAAAATAAATTATATATAATATATTATAATGATTATATTCTTAATAAATTATTTTACAGATAAAACAAATGAATTTAAAAGAAGAAATAGAAATCGCCCATCATATTATAGATATTTTTTAATATGGTTAAGTTTAATAATTTTATTTACTGCAATATTTTATAATTTGGGTCTATTTAATTTTGATAATAATAGTATTTCCGAAAATATAATAAATGAAGTGAGTATTAATTCTCCTAATTTATATAAAATAAATTCAACATTACCTATTAATAAACGTTTATCTTTACCCAATCCTCCATCTTTACCTAATCCTACATCTTTGCCTTTAGAGGAAATTAAAAGTCCATTTCCTGCTGCAACAGTAATACAAACAAATGCAGCAATAGTACCTCAAACTTCATTATATGATGAAGTTTTGAAAACAGTTGGTAGTATTCCCCCACCATTGAAATTTGTGGATGATTATAAATTTGAACTTTAAGTAAATTTAATATATATAAAAGTTTGCGTATTAATATATATATAAGTTTCTATATACATTAATAATATGACTAATGAACAGAAAAAATTTACTTTATCTACAGATACAGATTTACATTTTGATATGTTAGCAGACCATTCTAAATTAAAATTAATGCCAAATTTAGTAGATGGACATAGTAATTTGCCATCTTTAGAAGAAGATAAAAATAAAAGTGATTCAGATTCAGAAGTATTAGATAATTTTGAGGACGACGATGTTGACGATGATAATAGTTCATCTTCAAGAAATAGTTCTCCAAAGTTTCATAATGATTCTCCTCGTAATCCCGAACGTAATTTTACTCAATTAAATCCTACTGAAAAAAATGATTTTTTAAAACAAAAAGCAGTCCATGATTATGTAAAAAATAGTGAACGAAGTGAGACTATGCGTGGATATGACACTGAAAATAAATCAAGAGAAGATGTGCCATCTTTAAATGAATTAAAAAATATGGATAATGTTCCATTTCATATGTTAGATCCTCAAACACAAAAATTTAAAAAAATGGAGAAGTATGCTGAATTACTTTCTATTAAAAGATCTGGAATTACTTTAACAAAGGAATATACATTACATTCTGAATATGAAGAGATGTGTTTTGAGGTAGAATATTGGAATAATTACCAAAGTAAAAGCGATGGTGTAGATTTAGGTAAGAATTTCATGGTGAATGCAATTACTGCATTAGAATTTATGAATGAGAGTTATGATCCATTTGGATTAAAATTAAAAGGTTGGTCTGAACAGATTGAATTAAATAAGGATTCTTATAGTTCAGTATTTGGAGAGTTATATGATAAATATAAGAGTAGTGGTAAAAAAATGGAACCGGAAATTAAATTAGTATTAATGATATCTGCAAGTGCTGCATCATTCCATGCATCTAAGAAAATGGCAGAATCACTGCCTGGATTAGACTCTGTATTGCAGGGTAATCCGGAGTTATTATCAAAGTTACAGGGTGTAATAAATAATAATATTTCAAATCAAGGTAATAAAACAGAAGATCCCGCAGATGCTCAAAAGAAGATGTATGAGCAAATGCAGAAATTAAAAATGCAACAACAAAAATTTGATGAATTAAAAAAGACTCAAGAAAATGTAAATGATAATACTCAAAAACTTCAAGAACAGATGAATATGATGAATAGAACAAAAAATACTAATACAAACTCTGCAAATGTACCTGTCCAAGATGGTAGAAGCAATATAACATCAATATTAAGTAAAATTAAAGCACAAAATGCTGCAAGAAAAGCCGATGAAGTAATAAATAACGAATTAAGTGATGATTCAACAGATGATCGAGTTAGTATCCAATCAGATGATAAAAATAGTTCAGTACATGAATCAACAGAAATAACATTAGGTTCAGATGGGAAGCCAAAAAGAAAAAAGAGAGGTGCGAATAAAAGTACTATTTCAATTGTAACAAAATAAATAAATAAATTAATTAATTATTAATTTATTTATGGTAATACAATTCCAGAACGATAGAATGGGGGGGCAGTATCAACATAGCGAGATTCTGTATGTTGATTAATACTATCTGGAGTTTTATCTGATACAACAGATGCAATATATTTTGATATTTTTTGTTTGACTTCATTTCTCATTTCAGCCATTAATTTATATTTTAATTCTTCTTTAATACCAACTTGTAAATCAGATGATAAATCTTTTTTAACATCAATTTCTGTATTCTTTAATTTAATTGCTAATTGTTCTTCTAATTCTTTAACAACTGTTTGTAATTCCGCACTCAGATGTTCGTTTGATGAAGAATTATTACTAGATTTATCTAAGTTTAAAGTTAAATTTAATTCAGATGGAACTGAAAATGTATTTTGTTTAGATTCTTGTTTAGGTTGCTGATTATTATTATTATGATTAGGTTGTTGATTATTATGATTAGGTTGTTGATTATTATGATTAGGTTGTTGATTATTATTTTGTTTTTGTAATGCAGAATAATGCTCCATATATTTCTGTAAATAATCGTAACCAGGATAATTAGTAACTTGTGGATAATTATTCGTATAATTACCGCCATTTTGTAATGGAGGTAATGGTGGTAAAATAATGGGGATTACTAGCGTATTACCTACTTGACATTTCTGGTTTGCATTTATATTTAATGGGTTATTTTGCATACCCTGTTGCATATCTTGTATTCCATTCATACCCTGTTGCATATCTTGTATTCCATTGATACCTTCTAAAGACATATCTTCCATTTTATCTTTTTTTTTGGATTTTTTTTTGGATTTTTTACTAGATTTTTTACTAGATTTTTTACTTGATTTTTTACTAGATTTTTTACTTGATTTTTTACTAGATTTTTTACTTGATTTACTTTTAGATGAACTTTTTCGTCTACTAGATGATTTTCTAGATGAAGACCGACGTCCACCATATAATATATATTTTGTATAATAATTTCTTAATTTAATTAAAGGTGTATCGGTTGATTGTTTTAATATTATTAAACTATTTTTAAAATTATTATTTTCTAATAGTTCTGGATTATTTATTAAATCCGTAATATCTTTCTCTGAATATTTTTTATATATTTTAATTATATTTCGAAGATCGTTGTGTGATAATAATGAATCCATATATATATGATAATTATATAATTTATATAATTTATATAATTAAATAAATTATATAAAAGAATTATTATATAAAAGAAATATTTTAATATTTAAAAAAAAGAAGGGTTAATTAATTATGGATTCTGAAACAAATACGGAAACAAATACTAATATAAATACTGATGTGGATACTGATGTGAATACTAATGCCGATACGAATACTAATGCTGATGTGAATGCCAGTGCTGATGTGGATGTTGAGATACTGCCTGTAAAAAAAAAGAGAGGTAGAAAACCAAAAGTGAAGGATATAAATGAGGAACCAAAAGTACTTAAAAAGAGAGGTAGAAAGCCTACTGGTAGAATAATAAGTGTAAAAAATCACGAGTTAAGTACATTAGAATATGATGAAAATTGTATAATCGCTCATATTCCACTTAAACAGGCTGATATAGATAAATTATCTAATAATTCGAAAAGCGATTCTACACTTAGCGAAATGGAGAATAAGATAAGTAGTATAATAGATGATAATTCTGATAATGAACTGTCTATGACTGAATTATCTTTAGAAAATAATGCATTGTGTAATAATAAGAAGAATTTTACAGATAAGTATATTAATCATTTGGAAGCGGAAATAGTAGATTTCAAACTTAAAGTGAAGAAGTTAGAAGAGGAAATAAATTCAGCAGAAATATTTTTTGGTGATTATTCAGTAGAAAAATTAAAATCAAGTATTTTTGTTAATGAAAATAATAATTTTATTTTAGTAAAAGAAACCGATATTTTATGTTGGTGGTGTTGTCATAACTTTAGTACTACTCCATTTCCATTGCCTGAAAAATATTATGATAAAAAATATACTGTATTTGGTAATTTTTGTGGTCCATCATGTGCATGTGCATATAATATTGATATAAATGATCATAAGTTATGGGAAAGGAATTCGTTAATTTTAAAGTTATATAATGAGTTAATTGATAAAGAAATAGATAATATATATCCTGCTCCCCCGAAACAATTATTAAAGAAGTTTGGTGGTAATTCAACAATAGAGGAATTTAGAAATAAAACAAAGAATATTTATAGTAGTAGATTAATAATACCACCGATGGTTCCATTAACAACTTTAATAGAGGAATCTTATAAAGATAGAAATAAATATAAATGGGAAACAAAAGTAAATATTTCAAAATATAATAATCTTCAAGATAATATTAATCTTAAAAAGAATATAAAAATAAAACGAACTACGAATACATCTGCGAATACTTTAGAGAAAATAATGGGTTTAAAAAAAATAAAGATAGATGGTAATTAACTAAACAAATATAATAAAAACATATATTTATATGTTTTTATTATCGAGGATTTAAAATATGCTCTAAATAAACTTGTTAGTATTCTTAATAAAATATAATCCCTGTAAATATGAATCACATAAATCATCTTTTTTGTTACTTTTTTCTAAATATTTTTTCCATTCTTCTTCTTTATTTTCATTTAATATTTTATTTGTATATATAATTGCAGTTTGTTTTGTAAACTTATATTTTTTACTTGGATCTTGCATTGCATTAATTTCTTTATTGATATCAACATCGTCAATTTTTAATTTATTAGATGGCGATAAATAAAAAATATGTTTTAATTCATTAATATCCTTATCAATTAATCCTCTAATTAAAAACCATGAATATAATGTATCTGCAACTCCTTTCATTTTAGGATTTTTCATACTTGGTTGATTTTCAATTAATACATAATCAATATTATTAAATTTTTTTTTATCAAGAGCAGTAACAAGATTATATTTTATAATTTCAATAGGAGCTTTGCTAGCATTTTGAGGAACAATTTTTTTGATAATATTATTTTTTTTATTAAAACTATTACAATGTAATTTGCAACAGTATGTACTTTTGATATTCTCATTAATTTTAAATTTTGCAGGTTTTTCACAAGGTTTTTTATTACTTTTGATTATACCACAAACCTCGTCACCTTTATAATCCTGAATATCTATAGTATTCGTTTCTATCTTTTCAAATTGCCTTTTATGCAATGTACAAAAATGATATTTATCTTCCCCATTTAAATATTCATATCTAGGAGTTTTTATACAGGGCGCATTGTTATTATCAGAATTAATGAACCCAAAACATTTGTGTTCTTTTTCTTCTAATAAATTAATAATTCCCCAATCAATTATCTGTATTGTATCTGTAATATCAATAAGACAATAAGCTAAATTTTTAATTCCAACATCCCAAGAGAGTATTCTCATTTAAATATAAATATATATTAATTTATGTATTTAAACCAACAAAGTTAAATTTTGTAATATAGTGAATTTAAAGAGATATATAAATATTTCATTTAAGTATTAGAGATAATATTGAAAAATAGTCATTTAAAGAGAATATACCTATATATATTAAATGGTTAAGTATGTTAGTTCAAAATATTTAGAGTTAGAGAAAATTTCCCAAAATGTAAATATTTCTACAATATCTGCAACATGTGGGTTAGGAACTATTTTAGTTAATAGTAATAAATTTAAACTAGTTGAAAATATTGCAAAAACTAATGAAAACATTCCAAAAACTATTGATATTATTATAAAAGGCAAGATTGCATTTGAACCAGATAAAGAAAAAAATTTAAGTTTAAGAACTGGATCAACTGTAAATAATATGAGTATTATTATTAACAAAGATATAACTTATATAGAGGAGACGAAGAATGGTCATATTTTTCGTCTCGATAAAATTAGCGATATCGATTATATAACAAATTTATTAGAATCTTATGTTAGTATTATTTCAAATATAAATATCGATTTAAATAATATTTATAAATATTTGAAATTGGACAAATGTTCGATTTTTACAGTTAAGTTTAAGAATAATATTAAATCATTAGAAGTCCAAAAGAAGAAGAAGAAAAAGAAAAATAATTGTTTTCAAAATCAGATGACTGTTGAAATTAAGCCAGATTTAGCAAAATATCCTGATAGTAAGGTCAGTTTAAAAATTTTTAAGAATGGTTCAATTCAAATGTCTGGTATTAAATGTGTAGAAGCATGTAATACAGTTTTAGGAAAATTAATTAATGAATTAACAAAAGAATATGCAATTATTGAAGATAATAAGATGGTTGATATTAAATTCATTGATAATGTTGTTAAAATAGATGTTTTTAGGTTCAAAGTTGATATGATTAATAGTGGTTTTCAGTTAACTTATGAAGTAAATCGTGAAAATTTGTATAATCAACTTTTAGAAAATAAGATTGAGTGTAAATTTGAACCAAGTATTCATGCCGGAGTTAATATTAAATTTACACCAGAAGATGCAGAGAAAAAGGTATCTATATTTGTATTCGAAAGTGGTAATATTATTATTACCGGTGCAAAAACTGTATCTAATATAATGGAATCATATAATTACATTAGTAAATTTATGGAAAAAAATAAATATATTGTACAAAAAAGTAAAATATGTGAAATGTTGAGAGATAACATAAGTAACGAATTAAAGGAAATGATTAATATTAACGACGACGAGGATCTATTAGAATTGGCTCTTAGAGAAGTTAATGTTTAGTAACTTAATTTATATATTTGAATAATTAAATTTAATTATTCATATACACTGTGATGAATTAGCAATTATTATAATCTGAATTATCTGGTTGTGATATTACAATATTATTAACTAACGGATTACTATTTAATTGATTTAATATCTCTGGATTTAATCTATTTGATTCTTCTTGTATATAAGTATTTTGTGTATATTTCGAAGGCAAATTAAAGTTATTACTATGATAATTTACACGATCAATTAATGGTGATCTTTCAATATTTAAATTATCTCTTAAGTGCATGTCTCCTAAATTTGTAGCAGTTGTAGGGATAGTGTCATGTTTTCTATTAGTTGGATTTCTAGATTGAATTGCAGTTTCTTTTCTATCATCAAACTCCATATTTCGCTCTGCACTATAATCTCTAGGTGCTTGGTCACCTAATGCTCCACCGAATCTTAATACTTGCATTAATTGTCTTAATGTTTCAGGAGCATCAAATTTATTTGATAAATAACCACCTTTGCTATCTTTTTGATTTGCATTAGATATGTAATTATTCATAACAATCATTTCTTTTAATGTTTCCGCAGGAATATCATTTGGATTAAATGTAATTCCTTTATTCACACTGCCTTGTGCTACACCTAAATTATATTGATATACTAATAATTCCTTTAATGTTGTTGCTGGAATATCTGATGGATCAAATACACCAGGTTTTGTATTATTGCTCATTACATGTCCTTGTCTTTCAGGATAAACAGATAACTCCTTAATTGTCTGTTTTGATACATCAGATGGATCAAAATATATTGGAGCATCTATCTCACTTTTAACATGATTTAAATGACTTGTATGTACCAATTCTTCTCTATGTGTTTGCTTTGTAATATCTGACGGATCATATACTTGACCCATATTGACTTCGCCTTGGGTATTTGAAATATTTTGATTATGAACTTGATCTTCTCTTTGAGTATGTCTTGTAATATCATTTGGATCATACATTTGATTCATATTAACTTCCCCTCTTACATTTAATTTATCATTATTATATGCTAAATCTTGTCTTTGAGTAAATCTTAATATATCTTCGGGATTATGTGACTGATTCTTATTCTCCATTCCTTTAACATTACTTAATTGGTCATTGTATTGTGTATCTTGTCTTGTCGTTGGACGCATAATATCATCTGGATTATATACACCTACTTTATTTGTTACACCTTGTGCATACCCTGATTGTTCATTAAATACCATATCTTGTCTTAACGTTGGCTTTGTAATATCGTCTGGATTATATGCACCTGTCTTATTTGATATACCTTGCGCATATCCAGTTTGTTCATTAAATACCATATCTTGTCTTAACGTTGGCTTTGTAACATCATCTGGATTATATGCACCTGTCTTATTTGATATACCTTGCGCATATCCAGTTTGTTCATTAAATACCATATCTTGTCTTAATGTTGGTTTTGTTACATCATTTGGATTATACATTCCGACCTTATTAGATATGCCCTGTGCAATACCACTTTGTTCGTTGAAGGTTGTATCTTGTCTTAATGTTGGTCTTGTAACATCATTTGGATTATAGATCCCGACTTTGGTACTTTCACCCTGTGCAATACCACCTTGTTCATTAAATAATGTGGTTTGTTTTCTAGTAACTCTAGTTGTCTGTGTTGGATCAAATGTTTTATTCGATTTTGTTGGTGCTTCTGCGGCACCGGCATGTTCATTATATAAAGTTGTTTGTTTAATTGTTTGTCTAGGTAGATCATGGGGATCAAATATAACAGTTCCTAATGACAAATTATATGGATTTGGTTGACGTGTCTTGCCACCTGTAGTTTCTCTTTGCGTATCTGGTAATTTATAAGAACATTTATTTTGTGTATGTTTATTTATTAATTCACGTGCATTTGATGGTCCAGATGATGCTGTTTCTTTTTTAGTTGATTCTCTTATTTTTGAATTATTTTTATTAGATTTCTTTTCTACATTAGAAAATGCTGGACCAACCATTGGTTTACTTGCCTTACGTGTAGTATTTTTTAATATAACACTATCCCTACTTGAAGGTTTACTATTTACACCACCAGTTCTTTGAAATGTTCTTGGATCAACTTCTTTTGTCTTTTCTGGACGTCTCTTAAATACTTCTCCAATTATTTGACCCTTATTGCCCTTTTGACCTGGAATTATAACGCCTGGATATGATTCTTTTGGTCTGTCAGATGACCTTAGTTGATCGACAGTTTTAGGAAGTGGGCGATAATCTTCTTGATTGCCACCATCTGCTCGTGCTGTTTGGTCTGGTGCTAAATTTAATCCGGGTCCAACTTGTTGTTGTTCAAATGGTAATATGTTTTTCTTTTCTTTACTTGGTAAATAATAAGATTGCATAAATTCTAATTTACTTTGACTTCCACCAACTAAATTGACATCTTTTTGAACTGGTGCAAAATTTTCTAATAATAATTCTTTTTTAGGAACATAATTTTTAGATGATCCTGAAAATATATCTACCTTATGGGCAATTGTTTGTTCATTATATTTATTTATCATCTGTTTTTTTGCAAAATGAGGGACCATATTAGAATGTGTAAAATCTTTATTAGAAGTGACTCCATATGTCATATCACTTTCATTATCAAATAATGAATAATCATCTCCTATTGCTAAATTTCTTTCAACAGAATTAAATTTATTCCTATCTATTGCACTGCTTCCTCCTTCATTTTGAGATACTGGTTTAGATTTATTATCAAACACTAGAGGTTTAAATTGATCTTCATAAGATTCATTCGAATTATTTAACTTATCGTTAAAACTTTCAAACATTTTTATATTATCTAAATTCTTTACATTTTCATCATAGAAATTTGAATTCATGTCTTTATAATTTACTGATATATTATTTATAGATTTAATACTATTATTAATTATATTAGTTTTTTGCGGATCTTGACTTTTTGATATTATATCATTTTTATATTTTATTTTATTAGTATTTTTTTCATAAGCATTATCATGATATGTAAAATCAATATTATGATGATAATTATCTAATGAATCTTGATTTACATCATTATTCTGATCGTCGTTTTCACTATAATAGTTATTACCTATATATGCTAATGCGCCTATAATTCCTAATTCCATTATATAATTAAATAGATAATATAAACTATTAAATAGATGTAATTAATCTATTTAATAAAGTAATTTTATATTTATTTTAAAATTTTGCAGCATATTTATCTTTAGCTTCTAATCTAGTATTAGTTCCATTTCTTGAATTAATATCTTGATTTGATAATGATGATGTATTATGTCCATTAAATACATTTTCAGTTGGATTAATTAATGGATATGAAATTTGTAAAGGTAATGTTGACAATCCTCTGTATTCATCAATTGGTACCTCTAATCTGGAATTAGTGGGATTTAAAAAATTACCACAATATACACTTTTTTGTAATTCATTTGCTAGTTTTTGTCTTTTATTATCTAATTTACGATTACCAGAACATCTAGATGCGGGCTCATCTCTATTTGTTAGTACTGATTCGATCTCAGCTCTATCTCCCTGTGTAACTCCTTTGTCTACTTCTGTAGAACTATGTGCTCTATTATTTCTTGGTCCAAATACTGAATGACATGAGTTATCATTGTTTACTTGTCCATTATATAATGTATAATCTCCTGGGGCAGTGCTTTGTTTAATTTCTTCATTAACGAAACATTGGTCATATGCTAATCTTGAAAAATGTCCAGACATATTATTATAATATTTAAGATAAAAATATTATTATAATTAATTTTTAATTCTATACATTTAAATTAAAATCCTGATGATTTTGGCATTTTCATATTAGTTGGTACTATATCTCTTTCACATACTCTAGGGTTTGCTGGTGCTCCAGGATTACATCTAGATTCTGCAGAATAGTCACATGGTTTGTGTTTATCATGATTACAGTTAGTAGCCTTTACTAAATATAATAGTTCATTCTCTACTTCTGTTCTTTTTCCAATAGAATCCCAAGTATTTGAAATTGTTGCGTTTGAATTCTTTGCACAATATTCAGAATTAAGTTCATTTTCGTAAGCACCTTGGTATAATTTATATTCACCTGGTGATACACTTTCTCTTAACTTTAATTGAAACTGACAGTTATCGTACAATTTTCTGTTATAACTTCCAGACATTATATATAATAAGCATTGATATTTTTTTTAATACATATTAAAAATAATATTAAAAACTATACTAATTTTTGTTTCTATATTTATCCAAGTTTCTAGTGTCTATTCCACCTCTGGCAAATGGTAATACATTATTACTTTCATCACCAAAATTTTGAAACATGCTATTAAAACTATAATCTTTTAAATCTTGTGTTCTGGCTGTTTTACTTTCTTTACGTGAATTTTGACCATATCTGAGATCTGCTGATATTTCTACATCGCCGAACCCTCTACCATTTCCCTTATAACCATTATTTATATATTCGCCATGATTGAGAGATTCTCTTTTTTTCTGACTATTCATAGAAAAATTTCTATAGTCTTTATTTTTATTGTTATTATCTATATCCAATATATATTGATTTTTAGAGGTATATGTATTTTCTGCATGTAATAAATTTGATTCTACTTCTACATTAGAATTTTGATTATTTGCATTTGTTGGCAACATTCCTGGTACATAAATAATTTTATTAATTTCTAATTCTCTGTCAAACCCTTTATCATTATATTTTAATTTTTCTTTAATTCCTTCAGTGTTATCACACATATATTATTTATACAAGATATTTATTTCTTTAATATTATTCATATTAAAAAAATATACATAGTGGGTCAAAATTATATACTATAATATCAAATATATAACATTTATTATCTTCTAATTATATAATAATGAGCTATAATGAATATTTTAATGATATAGAAGGCCCACCTGGATTGCCTGGAATACCTGGACTAATGGGCCCACCCGGACAACAAGGCCCATCTGGTGGTCCCAGAGGACCTCCGGGACCTCAGGGCATACCAGGAAATCGAGGTCCTATTGGGCTGACGGGTCCACCTGGAAGTATTGACGATATATTTTCAGGCCAACGAGCTGAATCGGCATTTGAAAATATAAGAAAGTATGCATATCCTAAATTATATTATAAAGCAGATGGGCGTATCGGTATTAATAATAATGATCCAATTGCAATGTTAGATATTCAAACAGATAATAGTCAAAATACTGGATTAATTATTAGAAAAGAAGGAAATGATGCAAATTTAAAAATATATGTTGAAGAGAATGATGTTGTAATAAATATGAATAATGATTCATATTTAAGATCCGGTGCTAATAAGAGTGAATTAAATAATTTATATATTAAAAATGAATTGATTATTAAAGGTGGAGAAACAACAATTGATCAGAAACCAGATCATACCATATTTAATAATTCAAAAAATAAAAATATTATAACTGGTGATACTGAACTATATGGAGGAATTACTATTAATGACAAAGCTATATTTACAAATGGTATTCAAGTTAATGGACCTGTTGAAGGAATATTCCCAAAAGGAATTATCATGATATGGCATGGACAAATTGATAGTATCCCCACTGGATGGGTATTATGTGATGGAACAAATAATACTCCCGATTTAAGAGGTAGATTCGTATTAGGATATGGTGACGCACCTTATAATGTAATGGGTAAAAAAGGGGGTTCTGCAACAGTTACATTAACAACAGATCAAATGCCATCACATAAACATCCAATAGCATCCGCTGGCAATCATAGCCATACTTATGCTCGTGCTTCTGGTGGGGAATGTAGTCATGAAAAATGTTACAGCCGCAATGGTATTAGCGGCTATCCCAATCAAACGACAGCTGCTGCAGGTGATCATTCACATGAGATGACCTCTACAGGCGGGGATCAATCACATGAGAATATGCCACCATTTTATATTTTAGCTTACATTATGAAATTATAAAATTTATTTAATTTTACTGGTGCTTCAATAAGATGGGTTGGCCCACTAACATTGTATTGCTTAGTTCGTCAAGGTTGGAATGATAGAATTATCTCTTTTAAAATTAAACAAAAATATTAATGATATCTTTCATCTTCATATTGTAAACATCGTGTACCATCATATTTACAATTACCACTTGTATTATATAACCATTTACCAAATTCTATTGTATTATTTGGAATAGTAGTAATTGGCATCGTATAAAATTGTCTTTCTAAATTTTTTTTATCGAATAAATCATTCGAATTCTGATATAAATTAAATTTATATTTACTGTCTACCAATTTTTTATCATACTCGCATGCTGGTAAATCCACATTACTATCATTTACCAGCAGATTCATATACGGGTTATTATTTGTTGGCAATCTGCATCTCTTTTTAATATCATATTGTTTATCTTTTTTACTATTTTCATCATTAATCTCTTTATCTTTAAATCCAGCAAATAAAGATACAATTATTAATACGAATGGAATGATATACCACCATAAAGTAGAATTAATTATATAAAATAAAATTATAAGTAGTCCACCAAATCTAGTTAATGAATTAAAAAGTTCATTTCTAGACATATTTTTATTTGGAAATATGTTATACCAATTATCGAATAAAACTTTATAATCATATATATAAAAGTCCTCCATTTGTGTTTAGGTTAGAAATTTTTTTCATTAAATTATATATATGAATTATCAAAAAAGCGGAATTGTCATTTTTAAAAAGAAAGATAACAAATTTTATTTCTTATTAGGTAAAAATAATTTAAATATATTAAATAGTAAAAATAATCTTTTTTCCGATATTGGAGGATTAAAAGATGTTAAAGATTTTAATCCAAAAGATACTGCGGCGAGATTATTTTATGAAAATACATGTGGTTTACTTTATTCAATAAATGAATTAAAAGATAAAATTATTGGCAGTTTTGATAATCCCAAATATAATTATACATTGAATTTTATACAAAATTCAGATGTAAGTGATGTTACTTTACATAATATTAATCAGGTAAGATCCTATTTAAATACAGTAATACACTCAAATGGATTTAATACATTTGAAAAAAAAGAAATAACATTACAAGATTGTATATTATCTAATGATATTCGATGGTTTGAACTGAATGAAATAGTAAATAATTCTACACAGTTTGATTCACAATTTATGAATACATTTCTAAAATGTCTTAAAACAGATATTCTTAAGAAATAAATTTAAATTATTTAAAATTATTTAAATTTATTTATTTAATGAAGACATTACATTTTTAGCCATATTCATTAAATCAGTCTTATTATTCGAAGACAATGTTTTATTTAACTTTTCTAATGCTATTTCTTTTTCATCTACTTCTAAATCATCGCTTTTAATATTTGAATAAAACTCTTCCATTTCTTTAATCTGTTCAGGAGTTAAAACATCTTGTTCTTTTTTATTATTTAACATTTTTGCTATCATATCCATAGGATTAAAACCCTTCATATCACCACCACCTAATTCACTCAACATTTTTTCAGGGTCTTTACCTAACAAATCCATTGGATTAAATCCCTTCATATCTACACCTAATTCACTCATCATTTTTGCAGGATCTGGCATTTCATCAATATCAATCTTTTTTAATTCGTCATCATTTGAAGTTTTCTTATCTATTTCACCCATCATACGACCAAGAGACTGAAACATATCATTCATTGAAATCTCACCTGACTTTAATTTACTACCATATTTACTTGATATCATCTGAGATGTTTTAATCATATTTTCAATTGGATTAACTTTTTCAGTTTCTTTTGATGCAGATACCATGTTATTTCTTAATGTATCAGCAATATCCATTACAATATTATCTACACTATTACCTGTTTCATTACTTGTTTCATTAACCTCAATATTTTCATCATCCGATGAGTCATCATCGTTTGGCATAGTGCCTTCTAAATTAAATCTCTCTATCGAGTCAACAATTTTTTGAACATTGTCTTTCTTTGTTTCATCCCCTGTTCTATTAATTGCATAAATTAATTGTATACATTCCCATAAATATCCACCATCTTCATTAGTTAATAATGGTTTAAGATCAATACTTGGTATAATATATAATCCCTTTTTGTGTCCAAAAAGTTTATTACGTCTATTTACAAATAACTGAAATGTTTTATCATCACTTTCTAAGACTCTGCAAAATTTAGATATGATTGTTTCTAAATTATCGTCAGTATAACTATCTTTAAACACCTCAATTCTTTTAAATTCATCTAATTTATCAATCACTAGTGTTAATATTTCGTCATACTTTTGTCTTAACTCTTTTCTTTTATTAAAACTCATTATAGTATTAAGACTAAAAATATTTAAATTATTTTAACGTAAAATATTACTTAAAACTATATGGAAATACTAGTTAAGTACAATTTTTTATTTAATGGTTCTAAATATTATGAATTAAATTATTATGAAAATATATTTTATTTTGTGAATATATTGAATATTGTAATATCATATTCAATAGTTATAAATTTTATTATATCAATATTTACAAATTATAAAATAGAATCATTATTATTAAGCAGCTACTATGTATTGGATTTATGTTTAATATATAATTTAAATAGTAATCATCTAAAAAAATTAATTAATAGAAATATAACATTAATTTTACCTATTAAATTTCAGAACTATTTGAAAATAATGATATATTTTTCATTTTGTTTAAGTCTATTACTTGCAACAATAATTACATTATTATTTAATTATTCTAATTATCATTGTAGTATTGTTGAAAATAATTGGAGCAACATATTAAATACATATTGTCTATTTTTTCTTACATTTTATTCTATTAATATAAAAGTAAGTTCAATTATATACTTTCTTGTTTTTATTAATAATCTAACAGATAATCTAAAACAGTTTATACATTTGGTTAAAGATAATAATCCGGATATTAATAATTTAGTGTACCAATATCTTGAAATAAGACATAAATATAATCAAATCATTTTTGTATTTAATAGTATAATTTCAAATATTGTATCATTCTGCATAATACCAACTTTCGATTTAATTTTTAAACAATTTAATAATGAATTGTTCGATATAGTGTATTATATGAATTTCATATATTTTGTATTATTTTGTATTGTTTTTCATATATATACAAACATAATAGATGATAATATCAAGTACCTAAAATCATTAAGTGATAAGAATAATAATATAAAAGATTATATTATTAGAAAGAAAAATTTGTATACAATGCAAAATGATAGTGATTTAACTAATATTAATTTGAATGAAATAAATTTAAAACATTTTATGTTAAATTTAGAAAATGGTAGATCTCTAGACTGGCTAATATTATCTGAAGTATTAATGCAGCCATTACGCCCAATAGAAATATTTGGGATTGAAATTAGCAATTCAACGATAATTACTAAAATAGTGACAGTTTTTATATTTATACTAATTGGATGGCAAATCATGTAATTGTATTATTTAAATGTTCAATACTAAAATTACATAATAATTGTAAATAATCAAAAATCATATTAATTTGATCTTGATTAAATTTCTGGATGATATCTTTGATTTTTATGATACTTAATAATGATTCTTTTCCATTCTCTTTTATCTGCATATTCATAAAATAACTAAAATCTTTATTTTGTATATATTCATTATGAATTAAACAATGAATTGTAAATTGTTCAATCATTTTTAATTTATCTGCTTTTACTAGTTGAGTCATGGCTTTTTTATAGAATGATAAATCACTATCTTGAGTAAAAGAATATAATAAATCTATAAATATATTACATGTTGTATTGAATTCATTTACAATATCCATTCATAATATTTATATATTATTCTTTATATTACTTTATTATTTATATTGTTTTTATTAATAACTGTTCTGGCAGTTTCCTTTCCAAAAAAATCTATATTTGATGTAGGTTTAATTGAATTTGTTAATGGGACAGAAAAATTTACATTATTCATTCTAGCATTAATATCTGAATTTTTTGATGTATTTGAAATATTTTTTTGTTCATTTATTAAATTATTATGAGACGACATTGACATATCAATTTCATCATTAAATAAAATAGTATCTTGGTGACTTCTTAAATTTAATAATTTATTTAATTTTTTTTTTTGTATATTCTGATTAATTCTTTCACCTTCTGGCAATGTATATATTTTATTTGATTCCGTATGATAAAATGAATGTAATTTATCTTTAGTATCTGTTGTATCTTCTTTTATGAAACTATAATGGTCAATCGTCTTATTTGAACCTTTTAATTTATCATTTTTATCAAATACTAAAGGATTTAATTTTGCATTTAAAATCTTATTAGGATTTAAATTTATATTATTTGTGTTATTATTAAATTGAGATTTTGAATTTATCCAATTAAATGCATTAATGCCTACGATAGGTTTTTCTAATTCATTAATTAATAGTGTTGGCACCCTCTGAATATATGGAAAGTTCTTATTATTATCAATACATATCAATTTATATGAATCAATATCCCCAATTTTATTAATTAATTCTATGATATTTTTACAATATGTGCATTTATTACTATAAAAAAGTATATTATTATTATCCATTAATTTATAATAACATTTATTTATTAGTATTTTTTACACAAATATATTATATAATATAATGAACCAAAACTATTCTGATATTAATTTATATTTTAATCAAGGGAATCTCGGTTTAGGTATTTTAAAGCCTGTCAATAAATTAGAAGTTAAAGGGACCATTAAAAGTGAATCGCTTAAATTAAATAATACAGATATAACTAATATTAATGGATTTACTATAAATAATAAAGATACAAGTAACTTAATTTTAGCAAAAGAAAAATCATCTATTACAAGTAATAAATTTGGTATAAATAACCATGACCCAGGTTATACATTTGATATAGCGGGAGACTTTAAAGTTTCAAAAAATATTTATGGCAATAATAACAATATAATAATATCACACGATGAATCTTTGAATATTGATCCGGAAAGTAAATACTCAAAAATAAATTTAAATAATAATGTTAATATTAAACAAAATTTAGTTATTAATAATAACTTATCAGATAATCAAGAAAATGTTCTAATTGATTTTAATGATAACAATACTTTTAATATAAATAAAAACATTGAACAAAATAAATCTATATCTATATATGGTCAAGTAGACTTTAAAGACATGACAAAAGGTGTAAATATTGGTCAAGAAACTAAAGCAAAATCAGGTGAATTATATGTTTCTAATAAAATTAAAACTCCAAAAATTGATATTGACGATGTTCCTGATAAAAAAATTAGTTTGTTAGGAGATTATGCGGGGAATATCCAATTAGGGAAATATACTTACTTATCTAATTTAGCAACTAATAATGAATCTGATCAATCGTTATTATTAGGACATAATTTATATGCAGATAATGATAATATTCGTATTGCGGAGACAACTGAAAAATATGGTTATAGAGGTATTGCAATGAATAATACAAATGGTATACAGTTCTATGCAGTATCTGGTCCATCTGGTAAAGATAATATACCGAATTTACCAAGCGTTACTATATCTAATTCTGGACAACTTATTCATACTATTCCCGTATTAACTTATACATTTGATATTGAAGATTTAGAAAATGACGTATATGTCTATATAAGAGATCATCTAGGGAATAAAGCGGTTGGATCAATGATGACATTTACTACTAATACATATTTAGCGAATGATCAAGTATTTAATATAATTAAAAATAGTGCTACCACTGCGAAATGTTATATAATTGATAAAAAAACAAACAATGTTGATAAATATTTTGATGTAAGTCTACAATAAAATATTATCTAATATTAAATGATATTTACATTTGATATATTAAATAAATGGGATTACAGTATACCAATGCCTGCCAATACTAGAACTAAAGAAGTTCTTGAAAGATACAATATATTTAAAAAAGAATTAGTTGAAAGCAATATTACTATTAATGATTATGTTTTACATAAATACCTAAAATCAAAACAATATAGTTTAGATCTAAATACATTTCCATACAATATACCAAATAATATGAAACATTATGTTCTATGGATACACCCTAATTATAAAAAACTATTAACTAATAAAAAACTCTCTGATATATTAACAACTAATATGCAGAAATTAGGATATAATGAATATATATGTTTTGAAAATCATATAGCATGTAAAACTGTTTTAGGTATACTCCATTATCAAGTATTTTTTCATACATGTTAATGTAATTATATATATATAGTAATATGAAACTATATTTCTTACGCCATGAAAAACGAGATATTGGGGACGCTCGTTTTTATTCTCCATTGCTTACTGATGGATTACGAGATGCAAATAATTTAAAACCAGTATTGAATAAATTAAATATTAATTTAATTTTTGCATCTCCATTTAAAAGAGTTTTACAAACAATTAAACCTTATTGTGATATGAGAAATATGAAAGTAAATATAGAATACTCTCTTTATGAACAAATATATCATCATGAAACACATGATGTTAAATTTGATGAAAATGATTTCAGAAAGGACTTAAAATTAAGTGATCCAGAATATTATCTTAAAGATACGAATTATACATCATTCTTGCCATTAGATAAAATAGAATTTACAAAACACACAGAATCTCGAGCTAATTCTTTTTTAAGATTAATAATAAATAAATATAAAGATACTAATTTAAATATTTTATTTGTAACTCATGGTGGAATAATTCTGAATCTAATACACAAAGATGATTCAGAATTTCCTCCAATGGGTGGATTATTACAATATAATTATTTAGAAGATACATATAAACCAATTAATTATGTAAATCATCATAGTTAATAAACTAATTTTAAATAATAAATTTATTATTTAAAATTAAAGTTCAAAATATAATTTTAAAACTTCCAATTATTACTACATACTAGACAATTAACAAAAGTTGTCATTGGCTCATCAGCACTACGTGTTTGTAATTGATAAAATGTACATTTCTTTTTCTTGCATTTCTTACAATAAAATATATCTGTTGTTGCCATATTTATCTTCTTATATTCTAACCATGCAATCTTGTCTAGAATTGGTTTCCATATTTCAGGATATAATTTATCTGGTGACATATTTACAACATCTAAAATATCAATATCGTCGTCTTTAATCGCTTTTAATAAATAATTATTTTTAATATAATGCGATGAATCCATATTAGAAATAATATCATTTACTTTATGATAATAAATATCTTCTAAAATTTCTTCAACATTGTTTTTCTTAGCATAACTAACTGAAAAGTTATAAATTTCATCTTCCAATAATTTTGCTTGCCCATCATTAATGAAATTATTTAAACTAGTAATACTATTTTGTCTATATTCTTCCATTTTAATTTAATTAATAATTACTTGTTTATATATATATAAAATTTCAATTTTTAACAATTTTCGTATATAGCATCAAAATACCATTTTTTAATTTGATTGATATAACCATAGTTGTTAATAACTCTCAAATTACATAATTTAAATATATTATCTGTATTATTTATTTGAGGATATATTATTTTTAATAGATCTAAATATGTGTTTTGTTCATTTACAATTACTTGCTCATCTACATCATTGTACGAATCAGGGACAGGTTTAATTTTATTATATTCTTCTGATAATATTCTTCTTGGTTTAAAAAAAGTAGATTTTACCGGTAGATATCCAAACATACGATTAATATATGTCTTCACTTTAATATCCGGTTTATCATATAATTTATTCCATTTATCAACCTTTACACTATAACTTGCTAAACGAATTTTTTCAGTATCATTTAATGGCAATGAATATCCTCTCTGTCTATATTTATTTACTATTTCAATTGGATCTTTTGAACCAGCAAAATATTTATAATCAACATTTATAAGAGTCATTGCTGCAGTAATGCATGATGGTAAAAGATATACTTGATTTCCATCATAATATCCTCTTACACATGGAAGATGAAAATTACATACAGTTGAGAAGAATGTTGGCCATCTAATTTTAAATAATTCTAGTTCATGATTTAAATTAGATGCTTTAATTCTGTACTTAATATTTTCATGACACTTAAATAACATATTGTCAATTAATGTAGTATCATTCTCTTCAATAATTTCTTCTGTTTTATAATTATATTCTTTTTCAGATTCTTCTAATTCGTCTGTTTCTTCTGTTTTTTTATTAATATTATCCCAATATTTTTTCCAATCATTTTTGGTACGTGCAAAAATAATGCGAATATTGTCAATAGGAACAATGTCAAAATATGTATCATATGTCGGATCAGTCCATTTGCTAGATCCGATATATTTCTCATTTTCTGTCATTTTATAATCAGTATAACATTTATAAAAGAGTTGTTTAACAACGTCATCGTTTAAATTTGTCAAAACATATTCGTAAGTCATGTCTGACTTAGCAATTTTCTGTCGAATAAATGTCTCGTTTATAATTAATGCAGCAATCTTGATTGATGTAAGTTCAACTGGATTACTAGTATATTTTTGACAATTTATTGATATGTCATTATGAAATTTATTGATTCTATCAATAAATTCAAAGTCATCTACTATATTACACATGATGTCAACATCTGATGATGAATAATATTCTTTGTAATATCTGTCTTTTGATTCAAATTGATCCATTAATGGATTATATTTAGTAATACATGCAGGAATTACACTTCCAGAAATGCCAAAATTTGTCATATCAATTCCGTCAAGTATATCAATATCTTTATTGCTTGTTAAAAATGTATTAAAATTTTCTTTAAATTTATCAATTGTTACAACGCCCATTTTTTTACTGGGACTGCATTCTTTAATTTCAACTCCCATTGTATTATGGTTTAAGTTCAATACATTATCAGAAACAAATAATGTTAAATACGGATTATATCTATATTGCTCATTAACTGTTAAAGAAGATACAAATGGAAAATAAGGTAATTTATTTGCTTGATCTAATGTAAATACAAAGCGATCATCTTCTGTAATTCTACTTTTCTTAATACATTCCTCCATATATAATGATATCCATGCATAACCAATCGCATATTGAAATGCAACTGAATACTTATTAAACAAATTAATTTTATTGCTATTATCATAAGAATCTTTCCAATTTGATATTTTGTCCATATATTCTGTATTATTAAGAACATAATGACAATAATCTTTAGAGATCAATAAAGACATTGTCAAAGTATAAAATTCATATTTGGATGATACATTATTTAATAAATAAGTAATATCTGATTTTTGTAAATCAATAGTCTCGTTAATCTTATATAATGAATAACCATTCTTTTTAATAATAGATGATACGTCAACATAAACTGCTTTTCTATAAATATAATTTAGATATGTATCTCCTTCGTGTGGCATTTTATTAAGATCGTTAAGAACTTGCTTTAATTTTTCATCATTAATTCTTTGATCGAGTGATAAATTGAATCCTCTATTAATAAATTTGCTTGTAATATTAATATTAGTATGAAATTTCTTTGTCCAATAATTTGATGTTAATGAATTTTTTAGAACGTCTGTAATATAATTAATATTGGGATGTTTATTTGTATAAAATTCATTTACTAATTTTATTGCCAAATAGTCTTTAGTTGTAAAATGTGCTGTAAATTGTTTTGCATATAAATGATAACTATCACTAGTAATATTAAATAATGGAATTACTAATTCCTTTTCTTTATATTGATATTGACTATTGAATAATTTCAAATAATAACTATCAATTAATACAACTTGAGATTTATGTACAGGATTATTAAGTAGCTTCATATTACTTTCAATTAACTCAAACTGCTGTGTAAATAATTTTAATTCTTTAATAGTTAATACATCTTTATAAATATATTCTCCTAATATTGCATTTGGTTTCAAACATATTACATAAATTTTATTAAAATTATAATAAAATTCTTTTTGATTTATGTCAATTAATTTCGCATATCCATTTTCTATAATTACTTTTTCTCTATTAAAAAAAGGATTCTTAATTGTATTATTACAAATTAAATGTTGTGATTCTAATTCATTGTCTGAATCTGAATCAGATAACTCTGCATCGATTCCATGGTCTAAATTGCTTAAGAGAGACATTTTTTATATATAAATATTTAATTAAGAAAGTAATATATAAATCAATTTTTTACGGAATATACTTGTATATATTCGCTATTGTACAATGTGTAATATATTCCATATCTATTAATCTACTTAATCTAGATTTAATATTTTTTTCATCAGGTATGAAAAATCCCCTCAACTCTCCTCTTAATATCATAATTAATCTTCCATAACTTATATTAATAAAATTTTTACATGTTTTCATAATTACAGAATCAATTAACATATCTTTATCATAATCAATATCTTTTTTAACTAAATCATTTATTATAATTGTTTGAGATGATTGTGTTAAATTTAATCTACGCTTATCTGTTTTATTCATAATATTTTGTGATATTGATATATTTTTATTTTCTTCTATAATAATATTATTAATTTTTAAAATATTAAGTATTTCTTCAACATCTTCAATATCTAATTTGGTACTTTCAATTATATTTTCAATCGTAAAAGACGTATTATTACCAATCACTTTTAATACACTATAATATGTAAGAGGCATTCTCATTTCTGTAATACCAATTGTAATATCTATAAAACTATCATTGTTTGATATTTTTAATTCTCGTTTCTCATATTTTGATTTATAATAGGTTGTTACAATACGATTATACACGTCAACATCATCTGCCAATATTGCATTTTCTTTAAACTTAACTTGATTATTTTCATTCCAGAAAATATTTGAAGATATAAATACATCTAATTTATTAATATTATAATTCGTCTTCATTTGTGAAATATTATTTACTACGTCTGGATTTTTAAATGTTATATTTAATTTACTAATTTCACTATTCATATGTTCTGACAAATATACATCATCTAGTGAATTTTTAATAGCATCCAAATGTTTTTTAAATATAGTATTATCAAATTCTTTTAGTAAATATTCAAATACTTTATTTTCAAAATTATAATTAAGTTTATGTGTAACACGCTTTTGAAGATGGTATTTATAATATGATAGAAATTCTAATTTATTAGGCATCACCCTTTCGTAATATTTTATGATATTAAAGATATTGATTATAGAATCAGTATTTATCCAATAATATAATGTTGCACAAAAATAATTAGATATTGAATTTAATTTATCTAATACCTCTTCATTATAAGTTTCAATTATTGGCTTAATTATGGTACCATGTTTATTATATACGATGTTACTAATTTTAATAATATTTAAAAGATTCTTTGCAAGACATGGTGTCTTAAATTCAAGCATTGAATAATTCTTCTTCAAGTTTGAAAATAATTCAAAATGTAATTCTAGAATTGAGTCATTATCAAAATTGTCAATAAGTTTATCATTTTTAAATAATTTATTATAATATGGTTTATTTAATAGATCGTCGTAAAATGATGTTCCTTTTACTCTAATAAAATGTAATATTATTTTATTGAATGAACTGATATTCTTAATTAATGTTTGTTTTAATGCATTTGTGTTATCTATTTTAGTAATATGATCTATTAACTTATTAAAGTTTAACATAAATTTTATTAATTCAATTTCTTTATCATTCTCTTTAATTTTATCAATATGTTTATTAAATATATTGGCATAAACTTCTAAGAAATAGGAATTGCATTTTAAATTTAATGATAAAAATATTTTATGAAAATTTGACATTTTGCCATCTAATAGAAATTCATTAATTTCATTTGATAATTTATTCTCGAATGTTTTTAAATATTTAGTCATATAATTAATAATAAGTGTATTTAATACATCTTGACAATCTTTTTTATAAAAATTATATTTTAAGTTTTCAATATCATTATATACTTCAAAAATATCATTTTCAGATTTAATATTATTAAATTTAAAATCATCTAATTTAAAATTATTTTGATACGATTCTTCATAACAAATCCAATAATTATAATATGCAGAAACTGGATTTTTTCGCACAGGTATTTGGATTATTTCTGATATCATCTTTATTACATATAGTAATTTATAGTTAATATAATCATTTTTCAATTATTTTATAAAAATTGATAATATTTATTTAAAGATAATAACATATATTACTAATAAAATGACTGATGTTTTTATTAGTAATATTCACACCATTTTAGATGATGCACATTTCTTCGAAGGTGAGCTAAAGGTTGGGTTTCTAAAAAATAATATATTTAATTATAATATTCAGGATAATATATATTTTGGATTTAAAAACTTTATAAGTAAAAATAATACTGCTACAAATATTAAACAAACTGTTTATTCTTATTATGATCTAATGTTAATTTCAAAAGATGAAAATTCTCATGTATGTTTTAAATTAAATGATTCAAAAATGGATTATATTTCGCCATTGCCAAATAAATTATCTCTACGATTTAAATTAAATAATTCAAATATAATTGATAATATTTATTTTCCATGTATTGATAATTATGATAATTATGAAGAACAAGAAATTGATAGATATAGTATTAAATTTAAAAATTCAATAATTAATATTGATTTTATAAATACACAAAATAATATTAAAAGTATTATTTTTAAATTTAAAGTAGATGATAAGAATTTTGATAATTTTAAATATAATTTATCATTTGTATTATCAAAATTATATCGCACTAATATTAATTTATAAAATAAATAATTTTAATCCAAAATATATTGATATTAATAATATACCTTGAACTAAAATATTCATCAATGTATTATCACCTTCAATTGTACATAAGTTTGGAATATATGATCCTAATATATTTTGTATAGTTGGATGAGATACTGCAATAAATAAAACCAAAATAATTAAAGGTTCTTTAAATAATTCCATCATAGAATTATTTTTTTTCACCGTTTTTTCGATTTCTTGATTATTTTCAGTTGTTTCTTGTGATTGCTGCATTTGTTGTAATTGTTGCATTTGTTGCAACTGTTGTAGCTGTTGCATTTGTATTTGTTGTAAATTATTTAGTTGATCTGATGACATATATTCAGTATCTTTACCTTCATCTAATTCATTCTGAATATTTGAACTTAGCTCTTGCATGTTATTTAAATCAGAAATGTTTGTAGACATATTGTTTTCCATTATTTAATAAATTAAAATAATATATTAAATAATACGAATAAATTTAGATGTTTTTATTTATATTTTGCCCAGATAGGCCAGCCTTTGAAAATCGATTCTATAAGTGATTAAGTTATCTATTGGTATTTCAAAATATAATTCTAAATATTTTATTATTATAAATTATTTCATATCAAGTCTACTTTTCAAAATTTGATATTTTGTTTTTTCCTTATTTTGAATTTGAGCTATATCTTCTGTTTGTGGTGATAATAGATTCCATACTTTTAATATATCTATAATATCTTCTACTAATAATTCATAAAATGAATTATCATTAAACGGACTATATATAATTCCATCGCCTTTTATAATTCCATGTAAAAGTCTACTAAATGGTTCATTCACATCATCGTCCGATTTTGAATTAAATATAAATTGCAGATTAAATTTTAAATAATCATGATATTTGAATCCATAATCTTGGTGCTTTATAATATTAGGAGTATCATGGCATCTTACCCAATTATTAAATGGATCAACTATATCATATTTATTATTAAAATATATTTGTTTAAATTTATTTTTTGAGTCTACATACACTCCAGTATGATATTTATTATTCATCAATAAATTAATAACATCTGTCATTTGTGTATCTATAACTAGATCATCTTCAGGATTATCAATTGAAATATATGTTTTAAATAATACTGCATTGCCGTGAATTAATTCTTTATCAAATGTTAATAATGAAGCGATCATATTATTTTTAATAGAGTCTAATTTATCTTCATGATGTGGCATTTTATACATTACTTGATATGTATAATCTTTACACTCATAACAGTCTTTAACATCTCCATAATGATCAGAATCTAATCCAATAAATTTAACAATTTCTTCCATAAATATTTCGTTATTAACAGATAAACTTTTACAGTGTTCTTTTAAAAGAGTTCCAGTTTCTTCAATATTTACATAATTACTTTTTAGTTTTAATATATTTTTTTCTTCTTTTGTATAATTTGGCGTTTTTTGATTTTTAATTGTATTTATATCAAAATCATTTGCATCAATTAGTATTATTTCGAATTTATTCATTATATGTAATAAATAAATTTGGTTTTAAATCTTTACTTAATTAATTTTATTCCATTATCAATTAAATAATCATGTATGTCTTTAATATAGTAATTTTCTAATATTTTTACTGACTGACTTGATACAAACTTTATTCCTTTACCATTTTCATGATGATAAAAATCATCTTTAGATACTTTGTATAAATAACATTCTTTTTTTAATTGATTAAATCCACCCTTTTTTTGTTGTTTAATAAAGCCATTATTATTTTTAAAGCCTTTTCTTATATTATCACAATTCATACAAGATACTGCTGCAACCCAAGGCACCGAATATGCAACAATTCGATCGGCATCCATCTTAATAACTTTCGTTTTTTTGTCTCTAGATGCATAATATAGATCATTAATTTTATCAATATTTAAGTCAATATTATTGTTAATTATTTTAATAATTGATGTTATAGATTTAAGTTCATAACAATTTTTCTTGTATATATTTAATAAATTTTCACGTTTTTTTATTAAAAAGTCAATTTCTAAATATTCAAGAGGGAAAGTCCCCTCAATTATTTCATTACGATGATTATCAAGATTAGTTTCAATAACTGATTTTGCATTTTCAGCTAAATCTAATCTTATAAAAAATTTTAGTTTGCAGTCAATTTTTACATATATGCGAGAGTGTTTAAAATGCGTATTCAGTCCTATTAAAATAATTTGTTTTTTTTTAATTTTATTAATTTCTTTTTCTAATATTAATTTAAATTTATTTTTCCAATATTCGGACATTTTTTTTTCTATTTCTTTATATTTTTTCATATTTGTTTTATCACTTCCTTTTAATTTACTTTTTTGAAAATATTCTTCATATTTCTGATACATTATGTTCATATTTTTATCATTAATTATTTTCTGGGTAATCTTATCTAAATCTAGAATTTCAAAATTAAAATTTTTACCTTGTAATATATCTATAATTTTATCCTTAATCTTATTATTTAATCCAACTATATGACAAAATACATTTTCCATTTATAAATAACTAAGATATTTAATAATGATAACTTAATAATGAACATTTAATTATTTTTGGTACTAATTTATAACATTTAGAATTGTATCTAAATATTTTTTTACAAATATCTTTTGAGTTCGGCCCATGGTATTTATCTTTATTAATAAATAAATATGAGACTATAATACCAATCGATAATCCAAATAATATATTAAATATCAAATTAATCATATAATATATAAAGTTTTTTATTATCTTTATTATATTTATATGAATCAAAATATTTGCTTTAATCAAACTGCTTTCTTAAGTGCTATCATAATAGTTACAGTTATCATTTTATTATATAATCATTTATTTAACAAATGCCCAGTATGTAAACCAATAATTATTAATAAAAATAATGATTCTAACACAACAGAAGAAAAAACAAAAGAACACAGGGAAGATAATATATTAGTGTCTGATAGATATAATAACAATAATAACTCAATTGTTGATAAACTTATTGATTATAGAGATAGAAGTGCAGTAACTGATCCATTGCACCCTCCACATAGAAGACTCCCTAGACATATTTATCCAACAGATGTCAAAGACTATATTTTTGAAACGCCTACACGCGGTTATCCTGATAATTATCATTATTATGGAAATTTAATTAGACGCAATGATGATAAAATTGTAAAATTATTTGGGCGTCAAACATATCCTGGTAGTAATAAATACGAATATTATGGACTTACCTCTGATAGTGTAGGAGGATCAGAGGTAAAAATTCCTATTAATGTTAATGGAGATAAAGAATTATATGATAAAGATCAGATTGATATTGATTTTTTAGATACAGATAAAGGAAATTTCATTTTGTACATGAATGATTATGATAGACCAAGATATAATCCATTTGTAATAAATTAATATTATATATAAACTTTAATTATATAATATCAACATTTAATAAATTTTAATATTATATAAATAGATATAATCAGTCCCCCCTCCTCCACCCGCCGGAGGAGCAGCAATAAACCAATCTTTTTTTGACAAATAAAAGCTTAAATATGTTAAAATATCTAGTTCAATTTCATTCTCATATATAATTTTTGAATTAATCAATAATGATTTTAAAAATTTATTTGAATTTTCTTTATGTTCTACCTTATTATTTAGAACCGACTCATTTAATACAATATCTAATCCATATTTTAATATATTTTTACTAATATAAGTCATATTTTTGGAAGACTCTTCTTTAGCCCATCCCCATATCCACAAACCTTTTCGGGTTGGTCCTTCATCAGTTTTAAACCCCATGTATTCATAATTTGCTTCCAATTTAGTATTATTTTTATCATCATAAAATCTAATAACTCGCTTTGTGAGATCATTATCTGATGTATCTTCTTCATATCTTACAGTACCTTTTATTATATGATCATACAACTCTGATTTCTCATCATAATACTTATATGCATTTTTAATTAAATTTTCATAATTCATATAAATTAATTATATATTTAATATATATAATTAATGCATATTAAACAATTTTATACATTTTTAAAAGATAATCAAATAGTAGCGACGGCGGTTGCTACTATTTTTAGTAAAATTATATCTGATTTAAGTTATTCATTCGTTGATAATATTTTACTGCCTGTTATAAATATTGACATGGACAACGATGGCAAGTCTGATATTGAAAATATTAAGAATAAAATCTTTAAGTTCCGCGGAATCCATCTAAAAATTGGTTTATTTATGATTGAAATATTAAAATTTATTATCATCCTATTTATCCTATTTCTTTTGAGTAAATATAAATAAATATAAATAAATCAATACTAATTTATTTATAATTTATTAATCTATAGTTAATAACTCCAAATTATCAGGTAGATCAATTGTTGTTTCTTCTGATCCACCATAAAGTTCGTGTTCGCTTTCGTGTTCGCTACATGTTTTACCAGATTGTTTTACAGATACAATTTCTAGATTCAATGGTAAATCAACACTTGTTTCTAAACCTATATCAGATTTTTTTGTCTGTTTTAAAAATATATTATCTATATTACTACCTCCAACATGGCCATATATGTTTTCTTCAGCATCAGTTGTTGGTACAGTATTTGTTACTGATACTATTTCTAAATCATTTGGCAACTCAATTGATGATTCTGTAAATTTAGAATCACTTTCTGTCACAGGACTTGCCACTGTAAGTACTTCAAAGCTTGATGGCAACTGAATGGATGATTCTGTAAAATTAGAATCACTTTCTGTCACAGGACTTTCATCTGTTAATACATCGAAATTCTCTGGCAATTGTATTGTAGTCTCTGTTAATCCAGTTGATGTAGCTGATCCAGTTGATGCAGCTCCTCCAAAACTAACAATTTCTAATTCATTTGGCATATCTATTGATGTCGAAATATTATTTTTGTTATTTCTAGGAATATTCCTAATAAAAAGATTATCAATTGTTTTATTATTTCCTCCAGATTGGCATGGAGGTTGTGTATTTATAATTTCGAGACTAGATGGACGTGCTTCCGTAGATTCAGATGCTGTGCCTAGCTCTTTAGCCACATCTAACTCTTTAACCACATCTATAATTTCGAAATTTGTCGGCAAAGCAGCAGTTGTTTCTGAATTAACTTCACCATTCGTCTGAATGGTATCACCTACTTGAACATTATTCTCAACACTAGTAACTGTCTCGGGTTGAGAAACACCACCACTTTGAATATCATCATCATTATTATCTGATTGTTTATCAGAATGAAATAATTTTAAAAATCCACCATTTACATTATCCTGTGAAACATTTAAGAATGGATTTTTTTTATTATTATTAAGAATTTTTGATACGTCCACGCTAGGACTAAATTCTCTTGCGGAATTACTTGCAGAATCAATCATATAAATTGGCGGGAATCCTCCTTTTATATTATTTGCTCCTCCTTTTAAAAAATCATTAAAGTCACTATCAGTAGCACTAGATATGGATTTTTCATTATTATATTCTTTAATGAAATCAATATAACTTTCCATTATATTATATGAAGATATAATATACCTATTATATTCTTTAATGAAATCAATATAACTTTCCATTATATTATATGAAGATATAATATACCATAAATATTAAATATTTAAAATATAATTATTAATTTATCTTTCTTATCAGAAATTATTTTTATATTATTTTCTATATTATTTTTATTTACTACTTCATCTGATAATAATTTATCTTTATTCGACATATCCTTATTTGATATGTCATTATCTGAATTATCACAGATCCATTTTTTTTTATTAACACATGTATCATTTTCCAAAATTTCCAAATCTAAAGTTTTTTTTGAATTAATCTTTATTATATGATTTATATTACAACATTTACCTTTATTCTCGCATGTATATTTTAAATATTCATTGTCTTTTACATCACCTATAAAATTTAAATATAATAATCGATGTAATGCATGTTTTTTACCATTGAAAAAAAAATTAATATAATTTACATTAGTACTACTAATATATGTAATATAACCTTGCCATATTACACATTTGTCTTCGAAAAGACTCCCTTCTATATTTCTACTAATTCGCTGTAGACTTTTAACATCTAGCTTTTTTTCATTATTAACGTGTTGATTCTGGTTATTAACTAACTCGACTAAAATCTTGTTCTTAGATATTTTACCCATTTAAATAAACGCAGAATTTATTTAAAAAGGGTATAAAAATTTAATAATATATTGATTTAATTTTTGAAGGTTTATTGGAGCCAAAATTGAATTCTAACATAATTACTATACTTTTTTTAGTAAATTTAATATCTTTATATTTAGATATATTTTTTATCTTTTCTATTTTTTTATCCTCTATTACACTACCTTTGTCTAATATATATATTATTTCATCATAGTTATTTACGACCATGATAGATATTTCGTATAATTTTGATAATATTAATAATTCTATTATGCCATTATAAATTAGATTATCTTTAGTGGATAAATCTTGAATATAATTATCAATTGATATATTTAAATATTGTTTAATATTCATATCAATATATTCATCATTACTATTATCTGTTAAAAAATCAATTATATTACCTCTAAAATAATTTGATAAATCTGTTTGTAAAACATCCCAGTATCCTAAATTTCTGAATTCTGTTTGATATAAATTGTTACTAATCCAATAATAACAATTTGTAAATGCTCTTAATATTGTATTATTATTTAAAATTATATTTTGTGCACTAAAATCTCCCAGTATTTCTAATTGATTTTCATTATTTTCTTCTTCAATTGTTTTACCTATTTTATAAAATTTTCTTTTTCCAATTATAGGAATATTATCTTCACCGAATATTTGACTTAAAATCTTATTAATATTTGGAATATCACTTTTAATTATTTCTTCATCATCTCTTTGTGTAAAATTATCAAAATCGACAATATCACTCACATAATAGTTGTCAATTGATAAAATTTCTTTTGACTTCATCTCATCCTTTACTAATTCTTGAATTATTTTATTTACATAAATAATTGCCTTATCTTTTGGTATTATCATCTTACAAGTATTCGTTTTCCATTTACAATGATTTGATCCAGCACACATATCTTTACTGATATGTGTATTACATAAATCACGCTTGTTTTTAATTTTATATTTATTATAATTAATATCTTTATCCCCTATCTCTATAAATTGCGTACTGTTCCCACCAGTTTGAACTAAATTATATAATTCAGTATCTATATTTTTAAATAATACCTTTTTTAATAATACCTTTTTATCATGTATCGTTATTTTATTATTAATTAATATTTTTAATATTTTATCTTTTATCTTATCATTCAAACTCAAATAGTTACTTAATTCTAATCTAAATAATTCATAACTTTCCTTATCATATGCTTTTAATTTGATGTTTTCTATTCTATCATCTACCATATTTTCTTTATTTTTAATGTATTGATCTATAATGTCCTCTTCTGATATATTTTTCTTTTTAAATTCTTTTTTATTAAAAAGTTTAGCTATTTTAATAATTTCATTTTCATGTATTACTTCAGGAGTAATACGTAATTCAATATCATTATTCAACAAAAATGCAACAATTTTATATGTATTATCTTTTTTATCTGTGTATAAAAATCCAATTGGTTTCATATCAGTGTCTATTTTTGAATCAATATCTAATAAATTATTTATTGTTATTTTAATACTCTTAATATTATCTAATACTTTATTTTTTATCGGAATATTATATATTGTTCCAGATGGGAATATTGGTAAAACAATGTCATTATTTAATATAATATATCTACACTTATTGCGTAAATCAACTACTTGTTGTTTAATATGATATTCTTTATTTAATTTTAATAATTGATTATTTATTATTTTACAACTATATTGTATACCTTTATTAAATTTACTGGTTGATTCTCTATTACAACCTAATTTATAGAATTCAACACATTTATCTATATTTTTATCTTTTTTAAATATTCTGTTAATTGTTACCTCTTCATCTAAATTTTGTTTATTAATTACAAAAATTGGATAAAATATCTTATTATCTTTTAATAAAATGATATTATCTCGAGTTTCATCGTATTTATATAGATTGTCGTCATAATTGGTACATAATAAGTTATAATCGTCAATTATTTTTTTCTTTTCTAATGTTTTTTTAATTACTACTGATTTTTTTTCAAAAATAAAAAAATTAATACCATTATTTGATAGGACTCCTGGTTTAGATATAAAATCACCTAGTACATCATATTCTAAATAATTATTATTTTTAATAAATTCAATATATAAATCTCTTGATTTAAATTGTGTTTTTATATTTCCAGAATCTAAACTTGTAAATAAAATATCTTTATTATCCTTTTCTAATATATCAATTAACTTCTTTTTTATATTATCTGCATCAATATCATAAATATTACTAAGTGCTTCAATAAATGGATGTAATGATGATTTTACTCCATATTTAAAAAAATAATAAGGGATAGTATTCACTAAATAATGATTTTTAATATTAATTTTATTTTTATCTATTTTATTTAAAAAATTGTCTAATATGTCTGGTAACATCCCAAATCTACCTTCTTGAATTTTATTAGTATCCTGTAATATATATATTTTATCTGTTTGTATTTTCTTTTTTGAATATTCAATATCTTTAATTTTACCCATGCATTTCAGATAATAATTTTTCTTGTCTCGATTATTTGATTCCAATGGATTTTTCTTAAAACAACAAGGCATGCATAAATCACTAGGATTTTTACTTCTTGACAAAAATCCTACATATGTATATTCTTTATTCTCCGCAGGATCACATACATAATAGAATTTATTACCCTTATCTTTTAAATTCATTAATTCCGCTGCTTTTAAAGTAACCATCTTTTTCCCAATTTTTATACTTTTCTCATAATCTTTTGTTTGATCATTATATTTATACCCCTTAACTAATAATTCATCTATTGAACTATAAACATATTGCTGTGGCTGACGTCTTTTTGTACCACTATTTTGACACGATCTCGTCCAATGACTTTCACCTTCCTCTGGTTTATACCCCAATCTATCAGAATCAAATTTAGTTAATTGTTTAACTGTTTTTACTTCAATATCTTCTAAATCTATTATATTATCAACCTTATTACGTCTTTTCGCAATATTTACAAGATCTTTTAATTTATCTTTTAATTTTTGCATATCCTTATTTTTTTCTAAATAAGTTTGAATATATAAATATATCATAACATTCATGAATTTTATAATTCTACTTAATTGATCCTTATTTCTGGCACCTGAAATCCTGATTTTATAATTCAGTCGTGATTTGCCTTGTATATCTATTCCAATTCCTGGATTATTATATTTTGGAGCTGATTCTAATCTTTTTAATATTTTTCTTGATTTTTTAATAATAGGATATTTTTTTTTGACATTTTCAATTTTATTATTTGCTTCTGTATTTGTAATATTAAATTGTTTCGCTATTTCTTTTACTAAAGAGATATCAGTATACTCATAATTTTTCATAAAATAAACAATCCTATGCTCTATTTTTGATTCATTCTCATATTTACTTACTCTTTTATATCGTAAATATGTACCATATTTACTTTTAGGATTAACTATCGCTTGTTTAGATCCTCTTTTTCTAGGTTCAATTACCAACGATATATATGGATAAAAAAATCTACTAAAATCTGATAAATCATTATGATTAATTGATTTTTTACCATCAAATTCAAACTTTTGAATTGAATTTATAAAAGCAAAAACGAAGTCTTCATCCTTTGGCATCTCGATTTTTAATTTTGTATTTTCTGAATTTATTTTAATAACTAAATTCTTAATATAAACATATGTTTTTTTAATGTCATCAACTGTCGCTTTATCATCTTCCTTCCATTGGATTTTATATTCTAATCTACCATTCTCATTTAAACTTAATGCAATATATTTATTAGTTGATCCACCTTTTTGTTCAGCTCTTATTTTAAATGATATGCCATAAGGTGAATTTTCAAACCATTTTGCCATAATTGCGGACTTATCATTCTCATTCACTTTTGTATCAAACTTATATATCATTTTACCATCTAATAATTGATATTGTAAAAATGGGTAGTCTTTTGTCATTATAAAATTATCAAAAATCCTAAATAAATCCAATATTGGGCTATTAAAAGTATTTGTATGAGCAACATATGAATGAATAACAGAATGTGTTATATAATTATCTTGAAACATTCCCTGGATCTCATTTTTATTAAAATCTACTAATTCTACTGTCTTAATTATCTCATTCTCTAAAATTAAATCATTATTCATTGTCTGAAATATATTTTTCATTTGAGTGATCTCGTATTTTCTATTTTGTTCATCCTTAATATTCAAATAATTAATAATTTGTTTAAAATCATCTGAAGTTATATGAAAAAAATATATTTTTATATAAATTTCATATAAATTTTTTAGTTTATCAGGATGAGCCAAATAATTCATACCAAGTTCATTAAAAATATCTATTACATAAATTTCATTATTTTGGATATATTTATCATAATCTTCTAATAATTTAAATTCATCTTCTTCTCTTCTTATTCTTGAACCATATTTTCTCATATCCTGTTTTAAATTTTTTAAATTACCTTTAAGTTCTTCATAAATTCTAATATTATCATTTGGCTCAATTTCTATCTTTAACATTTCACTACGTTTAATCCATTTCTGTCCCAACATAATAGAGTCTGATTTACTTTTATTATCAATCTGATCTGTAAATTGATATTTACTCCACATATATAATCTAGATGGTGTCAAATATGCTTTGTGTTTTGTATCACCACTTGTTTCGAATATACTATTTAATTTAATTGAACAACATACCTTCTCCTTTAATTTCTTAATTGTATCATCCTTGAATATATACTGTTCAAACACATAATGTTTAAAAAATACATTTTTTAAAGAATCATCATACATAATATCATTCTTATTATCTGGAAAATCTAATAATATCTTTTTTGATGTTATGTTTTTCTCATCACTTTTCATTGCTTGATCTATTAATTTAGATGTTGTTTTTACATTTTCATCTATATCTACTTCCTGATACATATTCTCTAATTCTTCTAAATCAAACTCATCTATATCATCAAATTCTAACTTTTGATCCATTGATATAGCTTCACCGTCGTCTTCACCCCCCTTATCTCCATTATCCCCATCGTCGTCACCATCGTCGTCGTCTCCCCCGGCTTGTAAGTTATCATTTAATATAT
>JGI20154J14316_10000149_pt1 | contig 59360 bp, 68 predicted proteins | sample COG_04_FD_14316 | JGI IMG/M metagenome (IMG submission 14316)
TACCGAGACAGGTAAGTTACCACTGGTTAATAAAGATGATGTACAAGAGGAGGAGGCAGCAGAAGAAGATTCGTCAGCAGCGGAGTCAGCAGATTCGGCAGACGAAGAAGACGATATTGACGTCGATTATGCGACAGACTTGACCGCAATTCGGGCATCTCTTAATAAAGAGGAGGAGGCAACAGAAGAAGATTCGGCAGCAGCGGAGTCAGCAGATTCGGCAGAAGAAGAAGAGGAATCACAGGAGGAACAAGACTGGGCCCCTGCATCAAAACGCCCAAACGAAGGTACACAAGTCCAAATCAAGAACCAGGTTGGCATTCTTGTACACAATGGTGGTTGGAATGAGCTCGATGGTACGGATATCCGGGTGAATGGTTGGGCGAATGGCAAAGTACAAGTCCAATCTTCGCGTAACCCTCTGCTAATGCTCGATTCTTCTGATGATGAAGAAGACGACGCAAATAAAAAAACATTTTCGCTTAACCCTCTACTGATGCTCGATTCTTCTGATGATGAAGAAGACGACGCACGTAAGAACTCTCTGATGATGCTCGCTTCATCTGACGAAGATAATGACAGAATAGAGTCAGAACATGGCTGGAGATGGCTTACGAAGGATGATGAAAGACCTAAAAACGGAGTTCAAATCAAAATGAAGGGACCCAATGGACACATGCACCGAGGACACATGCACCGAGGAGACCCAGCAAAAGGGTCAAACCCTAAAAGTAGTCACAACTATTTAGTTGATGCTAGAGGAACAGTGATAAAGGTCAATAACAAGACAATCCACACCAATGGCTACATAAACAAAATCCAAGTCCCAGTTGACGTATCTAGAAAAAGCACAATTCCAAAATCACCCAATCTAGCACCTGGAGAGCTTTCAACAATGCTGATGAACATGTCTGACGATTGGGCGACATCTGACGACGAACTTTTTGCGGAAGATTCCTCGAACGAATTCCAATTCAATTACACAGGAGGCACTTCTGCCATGACATTTGCGGACTCCTCCAGTGACCACGACGACACACACCTGACGTTTGCCCCCGAAAGCTCCACGTCCACGAATGAAAAGACATCATCTGATATGGAATTTGCGGCGACATCGAGCGACATGGGCACCTCTGAAATGTCATTTGCAGGAACGAGTGATTCTGACCAAGGTCACCTCTAAGTAATATAAAACGGGTATATAAAAGTACTTAATAAATAAAGAAATAAAAAAGAAATGACTCATAAAATTATGTTATGTTTTGTTCGCAGTGATTCCGACATTCTGGAATCCTCCTGGCTGAACCGTGCCGCCGCCTCTTTAACCTCGAACGAAGACGGTTCTGCCCCTTTCATCCACTCCGAACTGTTATTCTGCCCACCCGGAGGACAAAGCACCTCTGACGCCGTCACTGGCCTTGCTTGCAGTATCGTCTATTCCGGTTCGGTACATCTTGAACGCAAACGTTTTTCTCGAAAGGAATGGTTTTTCAGGTCAATGGAATGTTCTAAAGGGCAATACGATTCAATGATGCAATTTTGCGAAGAACGCAAGGGTGAATCCTTTAATCATTTGGGTTATTTTTTGTACTGGTCTCCAATTCGACCGAGTCCAACTTCATACAAGTGGCTTGGAATGTCATCACGCTGGTATTGTTCCGAGATAGTGATAGCCGCCTTAAAAGAGGGTGGAATCTTATCCGAAGAAGTTTCTTATTCAATGCATCCCAATGACCTTTACAAACTTGTCCAAAACAATTCCATGGCTGATTGTGGTCGAAATATGAAAACAATCGATTTACGTTTTGTGTAATGTTGAAATGAGATAAACTCCATAAATTGTAGTGAATATTCCACCCGTGAATAATAACCATCCACTCCAAATGACATTATTCATATTATCATAAACAACGATACCCGAAACAGTTGTAAATATAAACCAAGCGGATTGATAAACAATAATGCAATAATATGCATCTTGTTTTTCTAGTCCTTTATTCAACCAATAGATATGAACAACTACCGATGCAATGCAAAGTAATATAGCTGCAATGAGATTACCCGTCATTACAGTGAGATATCCTGTTTCATATGCGGAGACAATGGCATATGCAATATATTTCCCCATACATACGTTTTGTGCTCCTAAAGCCCCTCCAATGAACGGATATCCCAACTTACTAATGTTGGGTGTAATAGTAACAAATTCTAGAACAACGGAACAAATAATAAAGACGACCCAATTAAGAATAATGAATATGCATGAAATTGGCCTTTGAATAAGTTCTGCTGGTGTCGATTCTGAAACATTTTCACCTACGGAAGTAATAGAAATCATGCAACCAATAATGACATATAATATAGCAATCCATTCTTTTTTCGAAGGTTTTTCGAATAATATGATACGAGTTACCCCCAAATTAATAATGATTGACATTGAACCAAAGACCCCAATGACTGCTGTAGGTAACCATGCCAATGCAAAGAAATCTAATATGGATGCTGCTGCCGAGAGTACAAGTGCAATGACAAAAAGAGGTCTTAAACAGAGAGGCGTTTTCAATTTTTGTGTGCGCTTCTTGTGTCGGCTTCTGGGGTCTTCGTACAGAGTTTGATGTTGCGCGAGTTTTTGAAAGTTCATGCTAATGGACGATGATACTGAAGCAATGAATAATAAGGTAAAACCAAATAATTGCGCAACAAACATCGTGTTTGTATGATTTTATCTTTATATATTGTGATTTGTTGGTCAGTATTAAAATCCATATCTTTTTCTCAAAATACTATACTTAGTCTGTATCATGAATCATAAAGATGGAAATCTCTGGCACTATCGGTACTACTCAAGTCATCTCCACTCTTAGTAACAATGGTGTCAAAATCGAAAAGGGTGTCAAGGTATTGCATGATATCACTTCATTGTGGTTGATAGGATTGCAACGAGTGACGAAGCAGTTGAAGACATGTGATGTCGTTTGGGTCGATGGTTCGAAACAGAAGACAATCATACAAACCATCTCGCAAGACGATGCTAAAAAAATTATGGAATATGTAAATTCCAATTCCGCACCATGTCCAGCATATTTATTAGGAATGGACCCGTTGAATTGGGCGAAAATCTCGGCTACAGCTCTTAAACATGACTGGCAAAGCGAGGATTGGAATTATATCTTTACAGAACAAGAGACCGACTCTGACGTCAATATGGATGATTCGGATGACGAATGGGTTCCCGGTGAAGAGGATGATTCGGATGGCAGTGATGAAGATGAAACAAGTTCTGATGAAGATGAACAATAAAAAAACTCAATCGAGAAGAAGAGATATTCATTTTGGCTAAAAAATAAATTATTTATTTAACTTTCTAAAATTTCCATATTTTAATGATTGAATCATACATGAACGCACATGATTCGCAGATGGATTAGGCACTACGCAAGAACACAATGCCAGACAAAATTCACCTATAGCATTCCAATCTTCTTTAGAAAAAAGAGAGAATTCATCAATATGGAGCCCTCTCCAAAATCTGGTCCAACTATGAACCACCGACGGACAAGCAACGCTCTCAATTGGAATGGCTCGTGCCAAGACCATTTCACGCAATGCGAACACACCAATTTCTGACAAATATTCAATAACAGGCGGTGGACCACGACTATCCAACAACTTTTCAATTTCCCAATAATCCAGCTCACGAGGACAATACATTTCTTCATCCACCTCTTCATCCTCAGAATCACTGCCACTCAAAGATGCATCAGAATAGTATTCCATATCGAGGAGCTCCAAAATTATATTAGAACTGGTGATACACTTTATATATCATTATTTGAAAAACAATACAAATATTCTCAAAATATATGAAAAAACATCCACTCGATTGGCCTCTTCCAAGAGTCTGTCCATCGTTTCTTGAGAAACATTGGCAGATGTCAATGTTCAGAGAAAAGGATTGCACTAACATTAAAATAACAACATTGAGAAAAAATCTCACTACTATTTAAAATATGACTCAAAACGTTTCTTGTCGTTTTCTGAAACTTTGTATGTCAAAGATTTCTTCTTCAGATACACAGCGATTCTCTCCATAGCATCGTCATACATAATATCATTGGTATATTCGTGTGTTTCATTTGTAGAGTAACAGCCTCGAACTCGTTTTGATGGATTCTTGATTTTGGCAAAGGAGGCGTATAGAGTCGCTTGGTCGCGCACCTTTTGACGTTGCTTGCTTGTGTTCGTACTATTGATGTGTTTGCACTCCACTGTGAGTATACAATTCTCATTTTTGGCTAAAATATTACCCCTGTCAAATTGAGGCAATCCCGGAACAGGTTCCCACTCTGTACAAATGGCCCAACCATGCCTGGTCAACCGCTCTACATTTTTTTGTATGAGCGCTTCTTCTTTTTTTCCCATCTCTCGCTGAACGAGTACAGGCTCTTGCATATCCTTCCATCGCCAATTCTTTTATATAGTTCATTTCCTAGCGTTCTATATGAATGCGCGCGACGTACGTTGCGATTTGTTAATTTTTGCTGGGTTGTAGTGTGTTTGCATACTGTGCTCTTGGCCTGTTTGACCTCAAATTTGTGTCGTCGTCATCTCTGCCTCTTTTTTTACGTGTATTCTCTGTATTTGGTATGATGGTTGACCAATGTGATACTAATTGTTGCATGTTGGCATAAGCCATCGAATTGTTCATTTGTACAGTCGAATTCTTTACAGTTGCATTGTTCATTTTTACAAAAAATCTCGGAACTTATATAGTCACTGGTACTATCTCCATGACTCTGTCGTAATAATCATAGTTTTGTAGGAATATCGATGCTGCGAATGTGTCAACCCCCTGATGCGACATGACCAGTTTGACTACTATGATGGTTGTCAAAACATCGACACTGTATTGATACTGAGAAGTAAAAATGAATATCATTGTCATGATTGTCCATAACTCACCAAACATCCAAACAAATCGTTTTAAATAGATTCGGTGTGAAGAGACCATTGCGGATGAGATTGATGTGAATACAACTAGTTGAGCAATGTCGGAAGACCATAACATATTACCACAAGTATGGAGTGGATAGCGTGTAAATATCCAGCTTATTCCGGATTCAGAAGGTATTTGAAATGTTTCGAGACACGATGGTGTCGAATCAGGGACAATAGTCAACAACTGCGCGCCTGTAAACATGGGAATGAATATTAATTGTGCGGTGAGTGCGCGCGCAGCCAGAATCGGTTCTTTGCTGCAAAAAAACCAAACGATTGTTGTCATGACTACCCAACTGTATGTACAAACATCGACCATGTCACGGATGGAGAAAGAAGTGGGGGTATGAATCCCGGCAGGACTAATCCAATCCCTGAAAAGTGTATCATATAAAGGTTCCATCTCTGTGCCATTTCTAAATGTTTGTACATACCAATATTGTCGTAATGATACAACGTTCGCCATGACCAGATTAAAATAAATCACGAGTATGCCAATGGTAATAAATCTGGAGCATCTTATTTTTACTCGGTCATTTTGTGTGTTTGTGTAAATGTTGTTCAAACGTTTTGGTGTGAATGTGAAATGCATTTGGATTCTTGGATTTGTGTATATAGTCTTTTTGAAATGTAGGCAGTATGGCAAATATAAATATATCGAATGCAGATTTGAATAATGCCAATCATTCGTCCGGTGGGAATGCGTCGGTTGATAATCCTTGGAAAGAATCGGGGGCACTCGTCTATATCGCTTTGACTGTATTGACTTTTTCAGCTGTGGTGATGTGCTTTGTTTGGTCGTGGACAAAGTACACAAATGGTAACTCGAGATATTCTTCAGTTGTCAATGGGGATAGTGAAGAAGAAATTGAACTCACTTTGAACGAAGAAGATGATGGCGTTGCTAACAATAATGAATTTATCGTTACTGAAGATGGATTTGAAAAGGGTGCAGAGCTTGATGATTCTGACGATGGATTTGAAAAAGGTGCAGTCCTTGAAGATTCTGCCAATTTTACATTGGAGTGTTCGTCCGATGAAAATGATGAATTAGATGAAAAAAAAGAGGAGGATATTCATGAACTTATATAAAAATCCATTTTAAAAATGGTTATAAATGAATATTAAAGCACAGCATTTTTTTATTAATATGAATATGAACCTCTTTTCTATACTTCTTTTTTTCTTTTTACATGCATTCCAAATTATGGCACATTCATCCCTGGAAGCAACCTCTGAAACATGTAGCAATCGTGTCGATGTAAAGGAGGGACATCTACATATGACTTCGTTGACTGAAAGCAATCAACAACAAGAATGTCTCATTAAACTCAATCGAGGAAGTTCCGTCTTTTTGGAACTGGAGAGATATAGTGGTCGCGATTACGACAAAAATGCATGGACAAATATTACGGCAGTTGGTAGGCCAAACGTGACGATATCTATGAATGACAATTTTATTTTAGTGGGTGATAAAAGAATTGATGTTTTGACACATTCCAAGCTTGAAAAGTCAATGTGGGTACGCATCACTTTTTTAAATAAACATATTGAATTCCATTTTGCACCCATTGCTGGTTCATCTGACGCTGCTGTCGATTTTGGCCATTTGACTACAGCAGAGCATCTTACTGATGGTTATGTTCTCATCTCGTCGTCGACCAGTTCTGGTATGGAGCAAGTTTTGAGGAGTGTTCGAACAACGCTTCCAAAAATAGAGCCAAAAATTTCGCTTAAAACTGTTCATGAAATTGAACGTCGAATTAAAGAGGTTGAACTCGAACTAAAGAAAAGTGTTCGGATAACAGAAGAGATTATTGGTGCACAAACTATTGTTCTAGAAGAATATGAAAATCAGATATTAGCTATTGTGAACAAAGTGGATGGCGGCAAAAATGACTTGTTGTTTTCAATGGTTCCATATATTTGTGGCGTGTTGTTTGTCATTTTGTTTTTGTTTTTGTTGTATTGGAAATGTAAAGCTAAACGAAGATTTAGGTTAGATTAATCATAATAATATGCCCTTTGCCTTAGTGAATTCTTTATCAGTGAGCTCGCCTTCTTTGTGTAAAATAATTAAATCTGTCAATTTATCTAACTTGTCATTATTTTTGATAATTGGTCCGGTGTACATCATTCGTGCTCTTCGTCCATTTTCGTTGTAGTCAATTGTGTATTGTACTATGAGTACCACTGGTAATGAGATAATCAGAAAACCCCAAATTGCGTTTTCTGATGTGCAATGTGTATCACATTCATCACATTGAAACATGTATGATTCAACGGAATGACACCGGAATATTATGAAAAACATTAATATTATAAATATAATCCCTCCTAAGAAAGAAAGCCATTTTTTCATTCATTCGTATGTGGTAAATTTATTATCAGTAAATACTCTGTTTCTACGACCACTGCTCTGACCACTCCAAAATTGTAATGTGTTGCTAGGACTTCTCATTACGACGAGAAAAATTATTCCTAAACACCATGCAAATAACACATACATTCCTACCTGCATTGGGTCTTCACCCTCGTACCACAATCCATTTTTAAAACGACCAATGCGCTCAGGATATGTTGTGTATTCACCTCCAAATTTCCACTCCATTTTTGGTTCAAGATGAAGTCGGCGATATGGAGAATAGTGTGAATCGTGCTGAATAATTGTGATGTGTAAATCTGAAGTGTTGTCACATCCGCCACCGTTGCTACCGCCTCCGCCACCACTGCCACCTCCTCCACTACCACTGCCATATCCACTGCCTTCCGCACTGCCTTCTGCGCTGCCACTGCCACCACTACCACTGCCACTGCCACCACTACTGTCACCACTACTGCCACCACTACTGCCACCACTACCATCTCCAGAAGCAGCTTGGTTCTCATCATCCCACAGAACCCTACCACTGCTACTGCCGCTACTGCCACCACTACTGCCACCACTACCATCTCCAGAAGCAGCTTGGCTCTCATCATCCCACAGAACCCCCACCTCATTTGGGTCTGCTATCATATATTTTCTTTGCGCAGGATGTGTGGAGAGTGACGTACCATTGAATATCGCATAATCACACATTAAGTTATGAAAAGGTGAATTACTGACATCATCCCAAAAAGCAGTATAAGTCATTGAAGTCTTATTTTCGTTGAGTTCTCCTTGAATACTACCTTCTTGTGTACTATTCAACTTGATACGATTTTCAGTAAGCACCTCACCATTCGGACCATTTGTTGTTTTCACTGTACAATTTAAAATTTCAATATGCACCCCCGGGACGTCATTCATTTCCACATTAAAATACATCGTCGATTGTCCCACAATTGCTCTTGCATCACTACTCCCCGAAACGGCCGACACATAAAACACATTATTTATATTTTCCCCATGCTGATAACTAACGGTCTGTTCAAATTGAACAAACACATCTCTATAAATGCCAATGAGATTAGCTTCTATATTCAGAATAGAATGACCCATACACTTTATAGAATTGTCCCACCATCTCAAAATAGCCGAAGCTCTCAATGGTTCTAATTGCGTCACTTTAATACATTCCGACCATCTTGAATCAGTCCACCCCACCACTGTACTATTCGACCAAAGCCCGCCATATGTACAACCATCCAGTTCATCTTTGACACAGGCACAGTCCACACTGTTACAAACAATGTTCAACCCTTCCAGAGTCATGGAAGCGGTAATTTCTGGAGTTTGACATACACGATGACATTCACAAGTGGGACAACAAGCACGAGCCACAATTAAGACGCCAAAAAAAATAAAGGTTCGCATCTAATTCTCTTTTTTAAACACTCGAATAGTATAAATAGGGTTGTTTTAAGTTACAAATGTTATGCAGGTGTGTCTTTGGATTTTGGTGGTCCATCTTTGTCTTGACAGTTTGGCGGCATATTCGACCTAAAAACATTCAACAGTGGTCCGTTGATAAACACACCACCAAAAGTATACAAGTTTCAAAAGAATTTACACCACTCAGATTTGAAAATGCTTCCATTTTGTGGTTGGACTCATTGACAGATAATATTACAATTGATTTGGCTCAAACAATTCCACTTGCAATGGGAGTTGTCACTGTTAAAAAAGCTGTGATGAATGTATATGAAACGGATTCTCGTACAACAATGATGGAAAAATATTCAATTACATGTGATTAATTTTCATTCTAATTTTCTAATACCACTCGTAACCATACCACTTTCTCATGTAGATATGAGGTGACAAAATATTGTCTAAATATCCTACTACTTCAAACTCACACATTATCTCTATCCAACTTGTATTTACTGTCTGATGTTGATGGATAAAGATGTCACCATCCTTCGATAACTTTTGATTTTCAAAGTGCCTTGACTTACACGAACCTTCACTACTGCACTTTCTAGATTTACACACGTCGTATCTCATATCACGGTCATCCACTACCGGATATCGACGCGATGTGTTGAAATCAGAGGGCAGATACAATGTTTGTTTCATAGTTGGTGTTAATCGAGCAATTTGTGAGACCGCCTGCCAAATGGAGACGTTGTGAGTACATCCCGGTAGCCAGGTCAATCGAGTCTGTGCGCGGACAATGCAGGTATTCCCTAATGAAGGACGATGACAACGTGGTAAATTGTGTGTACCACCGATAAACGGATTATCATCATCTCTAGCTCGGGTGCTTAAATTCCAGTAAGTGTATTGTGATGTGTTAAGAATCTTTAATGTCGAATCTATCCAAGCACCGCGACAAGGACCACTAACATATTCGCGCCCGACCACAAATCGTTCGGATGAAAATGGTTGATATGTTAAATGAGACTGTGATTTCCAACCGTCATTATCGAATGTGTTGTTAAAGTTAGGTGTCAACGTGTCGTTATATTTATGATACAGCATTAAATCGGAGACTATATCTAATTCATATGTACCGTAACCAAGATTACGTGTCAATAAACAGGATGATACAGATGTGACAGTGACAATAATTTTGTCGTCCCATTTGAGAGATTCGGCATGCGATATATTTATTCTGAATTCGGATGGTGATGGGTTGTATGCAATGTTGGTAGGTTCGATTGATTTAATTGAATACACAATACTCGGAACTTTTAATTTGGAGTCAATGTCAATGGAGTATTTTCTGGTACCATATTTGTCCAAATCGTCCTCTATTGATAATCGAACGAGTTTTTCTGGATACAAAACAGATGGTGAAGGCCAAATGCAACGCGCGGAAATGCTGCTTAATAGTAAAAATATTATTATCATACATAAATACAACATTCTGGAATGCCTTTATAGTTACAATTCAGTTTTATCAATAGTATTGACAGTTTTATTGTGTATCATCTGTTGTTGTTTTTCTGAAATTTGACGAATGTATTCTGTTTGTGAACAATCGCTTGTTCGAACATACTTACCTTCCTTGTAATGATGAAACATTCCACCGCGATTCCAGTTTGGAAAACTCTCATGGTCATTTGTACGAACATCTGTTTTGCCAACATCTATCGAGATATGGCGCAAAGATGATTGACACAATTCGGCGCTCTCGGTAGAATCATATCCAAAAAGAATAGCTTCTTTGCGTGCTCGAACCCATGCCCATAAATCATTACTGCTTACATCACCCTCTTTTTCCATAGATGGACGGAAAAACGCCTCAACACTGCCATTTTGAATGCCATTGTACCAAAACAATACTTTTTGAGATTCCACAGATGGCAACATAAATTCCACACTCCTCTTCCATATCCATGAAGATGGTACAGAGATATTGCGTTCGATGACTTCTGGTTCGGTGCCATTGAGATGTATCCATGATATATTCAAATCATTTCGAGATATTGAAACAGTGGGTGCAATAAGATAGATACTATTGACAAAATATGATGAAATGGCATTTGAAAATCTCTCCGACATATCAAAAGGTATTATCGGAGGGAATATCTGCCGATAAATGGAAGTCATGTCGTCCACATTGTAACTCATTTGTATCTCACCGTCCATTTTTTGAAAAGTAATAATGTTGGAATATTGTGCATGTGGAACATAAGACCAAGCAAAACCTGTTGATAACAAGAGACGAGCATCGTCCTCGATATTTGGGTAGGTGTCGGACAAAATGTGTATCCAACTTTTGAAACCAGATGTCCAGGAATCGGAAAGTGACACTTTGCGGACAAGTCTCGTATCTCGACCTTCGGCAATGTCTGACAACCAGCGGATGAGATATTCTTTGTGATTTGGAAATGGATAAAAATGGTCGGATGAAACGGTGTAAGGCAGCGCTACATTTTGGGTGGCGTTTTCATAGTCGAATTCTAGCGTTTCAAAGGTGAGGGTGGGGAACAAATGTTCGACATCGCTGATTGTATTGCTCCATTCTTCACATCCTGGACAATTAATGCTGCTAATATATGTCTGTACAGTGGTAGAAAATACACTGTGAAATAGCATCAGTGTTACTATGAATAGAATCATGACTTTCTTATTTTTAATTTGTATATTTATATTTATTTATATTTTTATTTGGGATTCTGTCCTTATTTGACATTTTAATTTATTTGGACACTGTCGTTTAGAATATGATTTATTTGGCAATGACTTTTTGAGGAGAGACAACAAACACTGTCTTTGTTTCCAATTTTGGAGAATCTCTTCCACCAAGGCGGCGACCGGCCAGAGCATTTCCGTTGACAAGAGTATTTGGCAAACCTCCGGTTGTAGGAGACTTGGAAAAGGTGGTAATACCATACACATAGAATTGTGGGAAGATTTTACCTGGGAGACGGATGGCAGTTGAAGAGATTGAACCCGATGTAGCACCAGTGGGCGCACAGTTGGAAGTGAAAACATGGTCGTTGCCATTGTCAAGAGCACCACTCGATATAACGGTACCAGATGGCGTTTCAGGAAAGTCTGCAGAAGACCATTTACATGTGTGTTCGTAGCTACCGCTAGCTTCTTCCAATACAAGGTATGGGTCACTAGTACATGCAGCATCGTCGCAGTTAAATTCATCAGTCACAGCTTGGAAAGCATTGGCGTCAAAAGTTCCGGATGCATGACCTTTGGGGAATTGGTGCGTATCACGAAGGCGAATTGCATCAATGATAACAGATTTGACGTTGATTCGAGTCAATAAAGCATCTACTTGAACAGGTTGCAAGGCGGTAGCACATTCAACACCGTATGTTTCATCATCGATACATTTACGACTGTCTGTAACAGTTGGCGCAGCGTTAATAGTTGGCACACAATTACTAGTGATGGCAGCCGAACATGTCGAAGGAGAAGCTCCTTGGTTCAAATGAGTAGTTGAGTATGAGTTTGACACACGTGGTGCGATTCCAGTAGAGTCAAAGCAGTGGAAGTCGGAGTTTGGCGACGTGACAGATAAATCGACTGTACATTTGTGGGCAACACTTCCTTCCATTTTGACATCTCCAGAATTGTGAGGTCCATTTGGTGCAATGACGTCAGTGAATACAACGGAATCGACAGCTGATGTACCGACTTTATCTTGGGATTCGTAGTCTCCAGAAATGTAAAGCAAGTCAAAGACTTCGACATTGCCTTCGAATTCAATTTCAATGTTTTCAACAGTAAGGTCAGAAAAAATTGGATTTACAAACGGAGTACCACCAAGGTTGAGGTCACTCAAATTGATTTCGAGCTTAAAGTTGGTAACTTCATCGTAGGTCGTTTTGAGTGTTGACCATGCGAATACATCGTGAATGGTTGGTTGTGGAGTAGTACCACATTTGGAAGAAACACCCACGGATTTGGTGTATTGTGCGTTGGTAGGGACGGCAGCAGAAACAACTGGTGTGGTTTGTAATTGGGTCCATTCTGGGTCGTTAGAGTCGTATGAGAATGGTGTAATGTATTTGATTTCAGTACAACCTTCGCTTAAAAATGTTTCTGCAGCAATGTTTGCAGTTTGGTATGTATTGCTTAAAAGGTCCGGATATGCCGGTTTGACAAAACAGACGACATCGAACACTTCTGTGGCACTGGCAATTTCGGTCTTAGCGAAATTTTTGTAGTCATCCGAATCGGTTGAATCGGCAATGCTAAAGTATTTGTAGGAGTCCTTGGTCACACCAAATTGTTTGAGGTTGAAAGTGGCCGTCGTTTTCCCCAAATAATATTGGGTTTGACGGAAATCTTTGAACTTGAGTGATGAACCGAAATCAGCATTAGTAGCTTTGGAGTGGACGAAGGTCCATTCAAAATCGAAGACGTCAGACAATTTTTGGAATTTACAGTTGGCAGATGGATTGATGTGATGTTCCTCCACTCCTGTATCAAAGACACAAATGTGGTTATGGATTTTGAATCCTTGTTTACATGCTGTTGCACGAACCAAAATTCCAACCTTTTCACATTCTGTGGCGAGGGCACGGTCCAATTCGTTGGTCAAGCCATCACTGCATTGCTCACATCCACCTGACCCATCCGCGTATTGGCCGGCAGCACATCCAGATTGACCACTTGGTAAACAGACTCTGTCGCTAATTTTAATAGATTTGCCGTTTACCATTTGCTCTTGTGGTGGAGAAAATTCTATTTCATTTGCTCCACATACAGTCAAAGCTTTACAGACACGAGCATGAACACCTTCACACAATACAGCGGCATCGTTGGCGGGTAAATCACATGCAACCGGTACTTGAGACCAGTGCGTATTCTCGTTGCATTCCGAATCCAGTGTACATGAATATGTGTTAGTGGCGGAGTCGTGTACAATGTAGTATCCCGGTTCACAGATAAATGATTGTACGTCAGTTGGGTCAGTACAGACGACATTAGTACCGGCTTTGAAACCAGCGTCAGGGTCAAGGCAAGTAGTACAGGTTTGTCCATCAATGTAATATCCAATTTGACAACTAAATGCAGCAAATGCAAAGCTGGATGCATCGGCCGGTGTATAAGCAAATGGGTTGTTGTCCAAGTTCAAAAGTGGGTTATTACTTGCGTCAGTAGCAATTGAACATTGTGTTGAAACAGTTTGAATGTTAATTGGGTCGTCAATTGTTCCACAAATATCTTCACAAGTGACTGATGTTGATACGACATGTGGAATTAATGCTTCTGGACATACATCACATTGGTTATCAATGTGATGTGCTTGGCTACCGTCGACGGATTTGATTAAAAATTGACCGGGTGGGCAACTCAACTTCTTGGCAAGGCATACTCTTTTAGTAAGCGCGTCGCCAATAACGGATTCGTATTCAGCTGCGGTACAAGCAGCTGGTTGATTGGAACAGACTCTGTTTTGATATCCACTCGGTGCGACGGTTTGGTAGTTATCGACCCCCGCCGTGGAGACATCAGCAGCACCACAGACACTCCAATCAGCACAGACTCTATCAGTAATTACGTCGGGAGGACTGACTTGATATTGCTCATTACCACATACTGTAGTAGGAGTACAAATACGTTGTTCGGCATATTGCCCAGCTACTGTGGAGATTGGATTGGGTTCATACGTAGTAGAACCGTCACAGGTATCAATATCAGCACAGACTCTGTTAATAGTAGGATTTGGTGCAACCGATTGGTATTTAGTAGCCGTAGGACAGATACTTAATACATCGGAACAGACTCTGTTGACAGTAAGGGTTGGGGCGGTTGTTTGGTACTTGTTTATTCCGTCACACCCAGGCGTGACCGATGAACAGACTCTGTCAGAGTTGACAGTTGGTGGTGTTGTTTGGTAGGTAGAACCTTGAACACAGACAGTTAAATCAGTACAGACTCTATCTGAGAGTGAAGTTGGTGCGGCAGATTCGAATTCATCCAGGGCATCGCATGCGCCACTGACTGTATGCCCACACTGTCTATTAGTGGTAGCGGTTGGTGCTACAGATTGGTATTTACCTGCGGCGCAGTTTATAATGGGAGAACAGACTCTGTTGGCAACGAGGGTTGCAGCGGCGGACTGGTATAATCCGGTAATCTCTCCAGTTTCCTCATCAACGGTTTGAGCACAATCACCTTGGTCCACATCATGTCCACAAACTCGGTCAGTCACGGCCGTTGGCGCGACTGACTCGTAGTTAGTACCTATGACACACTGTGTGTAATCTTGGCACACAACATCCCTTGTTGAGGTTGCTGCCAAGGCTTGAAATTTGACAGGATTGTACAATGAACACGCTTTAGAACGTGTTGCACAAATTCTATTTTCATCGACATCCAATGCCAGTGGGTCTTCATTGGATATGTATTCAGTTGCGGCACATATGTCTCTGGGGGTACATGTTCTATCCGAAGTCGGGGAGTGAGCAACAGAAATGTACTCGTCTCCAACACATTGAGTTAGCGGTGAACAAACTCTATTGGCAACAAGGGTCGGTGCGGCAGTTTGGTATTCAGTTGCAGAACAGTCGGTTACAGCACCAGAACAGTCTCTATCACTGTTTGTAGTTGGTGCGGCGACTTCGTAACTAATGTCTTGTACACAATCTTGAATTGTGGTACAGTCTCTATCACTGGTTGGAGTTGGTGCCGTTGATTCGTATTTACTGTTTCCACACACTTCCAACAATGCACATAATCTATTATCACTGTCACCCATAACATCAGCATTGTTTTGATATTCAGTCGATGAGTCACATGTATCTCGGGGGGTACATGTTCTATCCGTACTCACCCCGTGAGCAACACGAATGTACTCGTCTCCAACACATGCAGTTAAAGGAGTACAAACTCTATTGGAGGAGACGCTTGGAGGGCTAGATTCGAAGTGGGTTGCACCATCACATGCAGGGCTCACGGGACTGCAGACTCTATCAGCGTCCTTTGTCGGTGCGGACGTTTCGTAGTTAGTGCCTGAAGTACACAGAGTAATTGGTTTACATTCATCAACAACACCAGACGTGTCCGCCCAATATCCTCCTTTACAATGGTCAGCGTTGGCAGGATTAAATTTCCTATCGGAATCACCCGCAGTACAGAAAACCTCCGCGGCTGGAGGTTGTACTCGTTGATTTGCAATTGCGTTACAAGGTATACAAGTGCTGGAACCAGGTGGGTGGTATTCCGTGGGGTCAAAACAACTGTCCGCTTGTTGGGCTATAGCGGCGGGCACTGCCAAAAGCAAACTCGTAAAAAAAATAGTTTTCATTAATTTCAATATCTACATATAATCTGCTTATATACTTCAAAGATTTGTTTAGTCGACACATGAGCCGAAATACATTCAACAGAATTCCAACATATAAATACGGAAAGACTTACTACAAATGTCCAAGACTCTTTCATCCCTAGTCTCCACATCCGGAGTGATTATAGGAATTGGCCTCACCCTTTCCTTTATGACAATTTCCTACCTCACCCCCTACAAAACATTGGGTTCGTCAAGCACCGACTTACCCTACGACCTTGCAACAGTAGAGATGATTATTGGATTTATCACTTTGATACTGACCATTTTAGAAATCATTTATCTAACCACCCCAAAAGAGTCCACAAATAAGCGTTTCGTATTAAATAAAAATGTCGCCTCCATTGCATTTTTCGCAACATTTGCCATTTTCGAGGGAGTCATCACCGTCATTCGACTACAAAACCTTGGTATAATTTTCCCCACCATTGAAGGCACCTGTTCCGACAAGAATCCATTTACAGGATGTCCAACCACCCGTTTCGAAGAGAAACACCAACAAGAGATAGAGTACACGAAACCAACGGGCGGCGACTGTCAATTTTGGTTTTGGGGCGAGATGCGCCGCCGTTCTACTCCAAATGCCTGCGAGAGCACGAACTCCAGCATTTGCAACTGGTATATTGAAAACTACATGGACTGGTCTTCCCCCGAAAGTTATGGAATGCGATACGACCCACTTCGATTTAATACAACAACTTTAATGAATGAAAAGCCGACCGAGCCGACAGTGAATAACATGGAAGAATTAATGAAAATCCAGGCACAATCTGTCCCCACAGTCCTTCACAACAAAGCGCAACCCAACCTAGCTTACTGTTGGTATTGGGGTTGCAATCCAATTTGCAATTCTCGTCGTTATTTAACGAATCGTGTTTGGTTAATTTTATCTGTCACATTATTAGTTCTTTACTTTACAAATTTCATCCTCTCTCTTATTGCGTGCACCCGATTAAAACGATTCAACGCAATAAGAGAGAGGATAAAAAAGAACGATTCCACGAATAACAACAAAGTGTCCAATGCAAATTCAGCCAATGTTACCACTGATGTAGAAAACGGAGAGTTGATGATACCCGACGCCCTTAAGATTTCCGACATGGGCCGTCGAAAAAGGCAATTAGTTTCGAATCCTTCAATACTTCGTTTCTAAGGTATAAAGTCTTTTACTTTACCCACATAAATGCCAAACCGCACAGTCCCAAACAAATGTTTTCAAACCCGCATTGAAATAGAAGGCAAGGCCTATCGAGCCATCTCCTTTTTCCACGAGCACCCTTCCAACATCCCAGAGGAGCAATGGGCAGTGTTCCACCACACCGAGCAACTTTTCATAGTAGACAAATTAACTCTCGCGGTAATGGCGGAACACGAATGCCATTTACTAACACGCGACGTAGATAAAGAATCATCTGAACCATCAATAGTTTCTGTCAGTATGACATCGACAGGTTCAACAAAATCGATAGGTACGACTAAACAAATTGACAGTATAAAGTAGTAGTGTACAATAAAAAACATGACTTTAACTTTAAAAGAATCTTGTCGTTTATATGAAAAATACTGCCGCCACAGAAACTCGACACCAACTTTTGAAGAATTCAATCAAGAAAAGGGCACTTGTTTACCACATAGTAATGTTCTTTACACAGATTTTAAAAAATCAATCGATTACGCCCGCAAAAACGAAGGATTGCCCATCCGAAGCCGCCTTAAGAGCCTGTACAACCAAATGACTAAAGAAAAAATATCATCCATAGCATCTACTACACCATCTGTTCAAATCCGCCCTGCTTCGACCAATACATCTTCTATCCCATCTGTTTCAAATTCATTAAAAATGAATATCCGCGCACCACCCGCTGTAAAAACGAACCTTCGCGCACCAACCGCTGTAAAAAAAACGAATGTTCGCGCATCGGCCGAAACGATGAATTGGAGCATTGACTCCTATAAAAAGCTCCTGTCCAATGTCTCCTGCGAGAAGCTTGTTGAAAGCAATGGTTTAATGGTCCACTTAGTTTCATCCACACCAATTTCAACCGAAAACGAGTTACGAGCCTCTTCATGTAAATTGACGAAAAAAGCCTGGAAAACATTACTTGGCAAAAACAAAGACGACAACACATTAATGATGCGCGACGGTTCATCATTAAAAACGAGCAGTATTATTATGGACAGCTCCGACCTTTCAAATTTTGTAACGTCACGCAAGAAAAAAGAAAATGGCCCCTATTTTATTCGATTTAGACCTATATAAATAACATTATAACATATTAAAATAAAGAACAAAAAGATTTAAATGAATACATTTGAAACCACATTAATAAATCTACGCGTATTATCTTCACTCGAGTCTCATTACCGCTTAGACACCACCGAAAGCCTTTTTAAAATTCACCAATCTGCCCACTGGATTCCTGTTTGGATGAAACGATGGTGGGCTTCTCAGAACCGCCAGACCGACATTTCTCGAATTCAATCACTCTATCAAAAGGCGATTGAATTTTTGAAGGAAAATAATGAAGCTAGAGCAACTCGCATGTTACAATATGTCAACGATTCCAAAACTGGTTTGCAAAATCTTAAAACAACTTATACAAATGATAAAACGATGGTCGCTTTGATTGACGTCATACTGGATTCTGTAAAGAGAGTTGATTCTGCAGCAGAGAATGCGGACGACTCTGGGTTTGAATCAACATAGGACAAAAAACTTTGACAATTGACTGTGAAATGTTCTGTATATTTTCCAAAGGCAACTCATTTTTGACTATACTTTGCAATGATTTTTTAATACTGTCCATAGTTGATAAGCCAAATCCTATTTTATCTGTAAATGCATTCTCTCTTAAAATTTCTAGTAATATTTCCAATGAACCAATACGACAATTTCCCAGAACCATCTCAGCTTTTTTTCCAATCCACCGCACAGACCTCAAGCTGGTCGCATAGACAGGATATGCCGGTCCCGACAACATCCATTCATTATTTGTAATCTTATTTAAAATATCAATGCATGCCTGCACATCATACTTGGCCCTGTGAGCATTGCGAATGGGCCGACCCAACAGCAAGTTGTGCAAACCATTTAATGAATAATTACCAGATTGTGATGTCACACAATCCCTACAAAAATTCAAAGAATCGAAAAACAACCAATGGAGAGGCATCAACTTTTCATATCTTTTTGTTTCGAGTTCCATTATTGGTTTATCTGCTTTAAATGTATTGTGTGAAATAAAAACCGGTATTTGACGACTTTGTTCATTAACCCATATGATAATCTCGTCCAATACGACATCCCACGTTCTGGCCTTTTCAGCATCTAAAAAATCTCGAGTAAGATGTGGCAAATCGTCAATGGGAGGTTTAGGAAACGATGTCATTGCAGGGTTGGGGTCCACTACTTTAGTATACCATTGACGAGTAGTTTTAGAATAGATAGAAATTTCCCATATTTGACAAGAGTTTAAATCTTGAATATTTCCAATAAATTCCAAGTCAAATATAAAATAATCGACGCACCTAGCAATATTTTGTAAAAGATGCATTGCAAAGTATTCCTTTTGTCATTATATAGTTGGATTACCAATTATGTTTTAACTTCGTGACTAAGAGACAACAATATGATTCAACATATTTATGGATTCGTGTTTTTGTAACCTTTTACCGTTCCTCTTCCACTTTGGAAAATGCCTTTTCTCATTCACGATTCTATTATCGACAATAGCGTAGTATGAAATCCATTCTCTTTCTGTATCTATCCCCACATAACATTGCTCCAATTCATCAGTATGGACACATCCCAATACGTTTTTACATACAGGACACGATAAATTCAAATCCGAATTCTCTAACCACATTTTTTCCAAACAATCAACATGAAAAGTGTGGTTACATACCGTTGTAATCATTTTCTCTTTCTTTGTTTTTGCACACAAACACAAATGACATTTCATAATTATTGATGAATGTATCTTCAAATTTATACAATTTTGTACATCATATGTGTAATGCCAAAGAATCCAAAAAAAAAGAGAGAAAGCAAAAATGCGACGCCTTCAACAATTACTCCAACACCGGATTGTATCTACGGATGACATACTTTATTTCACTTTCAAAAAGAACCGTTTTTTGGGCAGTATCACATCTGGAGGCCTCATTTGGAAATGTCAATGGCATAAGCCTGGTGCATCTGTACCCATCCCAGTCTTTCAAAATACTACATCAATGGAGAGTCGACCGTACGTCCGAACGTTTGAATCACTCACCGATTGGACAGAGACTTGTATTCAGGAATGTCTGGAGGAATATCACACTCGCTATTCTTCGTGGAAAAGAGTCCGACATCAACGTTTGGACCAACCTATGGAAGTATTATACAAACATTTTCGTTCGACTACATCAACTCCAGAGACTGAAACAACAGTCTCTTTGCATGAGAGAATAGTTGCATTGCAACATCAGCTTTCTTTAGCCCAAAAACGTAATGACGAGTGGAAACAGTGGTGGAAAAGTACACATGGTTCAGAGCGAAGCCCAGTGGAGGATGCGACAGATATTCAAGCACTAGTGGAACAAGAGCTCGATGTCAAGGCTCAGCCGTTTGTATTGTCTTCTGATACAGGTCGGTATATGGTTTTACATCGATTAAATGAGACGGCGCCTCCCGAATGTGTCTCTTGGTTGAAACAAAATGGTCCGGAATCGTTTGAGCGTATTTTGAATGAGGAGAAGAATTCTACTGTGTTTGAACCATGTTTGGATGGATGTGATAATTGGGAACCAGTCGATTCCCAAACAGCTCGGCGTTATGTCCATCAATTCTTTTCTAAAAATTAATTGTTGTTTGTTATAAGAATGATTTTGGAAAGTGCAATGAATGATTTTGGAAAGTTCGTGTTTGTTTGTACTTTGTATGTATTTAAAGAATATCCATTGTAAAAAAAACATGTTACTATTACAATTTCTATTTTGGTTTTTAGTAATCATTTTTGTTGCATTCGTCCTTTTCCAATGTGTATTCAATGCTTGTCTTTTACCTTGGCAAAGTCGTCTTCGATACCAACAGCGAGAAAAAGCATTTATCAGCAAACAGCGAGATGAATGGTACAATAATCCACCAAGCACAAATGGTAACAGATATGATGGAGACGAAAGACTACAAAACACTCCAGATAATATCACATTAAATTTTTAATACTAATTACATTTAATAACACCATTTTTATCTACAAATTAAAGCTCCATCTACACATTGTTAAATAAATATTACAAAAGACATACATTCTACCCATAAAAACTTCGCATCTCTGCGTAACCGAGACTACTCCCATCCTCAGGGTGCACAAACATCTGATTCACTGCCTCCTCCACTCCCTTCTCAGCCCACACCCGCGCTATCAAAGCGTTGTTCTTGTCCATGTGTGGCAAAAGTTTGTACTTTTCAACTTGCGACACTTTGGAGCTATAGGACAATTCTTTTTTTTCACTTTCTGCCGCATTTTCTACGCTCAATTCAGAAATGGCATTGAGAACTGCCCTCCTTGGTCCAAGTTCATCTACAGCCGGTTCAATGGCCGCACGTTCATACGTATCTCCATCTTTGTCAATCACCGGGTCGGTCCTATTTTGAGAAGCGATACAACATTGCAGAGCAGAAATGGAAGAGAACATATTATTTTCAAATTAAAATATATATTCTTTTTTCACATATTCCTAACTATTGATGAGCTTTACGTCTTTGTTTTGTTCTATATTCCGAACTCGATTCTGACGTATCTTCAGTATCAATAAATTTCTGCACTATACCAAAAAATAAGCGCTTCCACGTATCATGGATTTCCTCACGACATTTCGCCCCAGTAATCACAACCTTACCACTTCTAAAAATCAAAAAGACTAATTTTGGAGCAGTAGTACGAAAGACCAATCCCGGAAACAAGTCTGGTTCATAAGAGACATACGGACCATACGAATTTGCCAATTCCACCAATTTCAAAGCATGGCTAATTTCTGCAGAAGCTACAATGTTTTGAATTTTAAAATCCCGAAATGAGACTGGGATACCATGTTTTTGTAGAACTCTGACATATTTACGCCCGGCATATCTCGATTCGATTTCTGTTTTAGCACCAGTACATACCATATTACCAGATGCAAATGCCAATGCCGTTGTCCGCGGTTCTCTAATTCTTAATGATGCTGCTGCAAACTTTTGTGGGTTATACTCAATAAATGGTTTTTCGAGTGCAATCGCGCGCAAATCCAAATGGTCAACACCTAAATTAAAGGTGGCCACGACATTTTGCAGTCTGAACGGTGGTAGCTTTAATCCTTTCCTGGGTTTACATGTTAGGAGTGCGGGGTCAATTCGTTTTCTTTTTGTTTTTTTTCGTTTTGGTTGGGGCATTTCTTTGCGTTTTGGTCGGTTGTTGTCCATTGACTGTATTATTCCATACATAAGTTGCTTTTTATATCCAATATTAGTTTTTTTTAATTGAAAATATTTATCACATTGTTATCTATCCAAAAAAATCATACCATGTATATTCTTCAATATTATCATCAGATGGTATATCTGGTAGTTCATTTGATAATTCACTGCGCACAACTGCAGTATAACAATGTTCGTCAAACCAATCTTTTGTCATTTTGTAAAAGCCTCTGCCTGGACCAGTTGCTCCCCAACTATTTTGAACTTGGAAGGCTGCGATTTTGTTCGTTTTTGTTGAATTTGGTTCACCTCTTTCGAATTGTACACCCGTAATCAACATTGCATGGTTGCAGCGAGCCCTACCCCAAATCATTCTATCTTTTTTGGACATTTTCAAGTCTACATTTAAAAATATATCTGGTCTGAACAAATCATTAGTCATTCCTTGTAATTTTTTGGAAAAATCTTCATTAACATTGCACGCAAACCAAACACCGATATTGTTTTGTATGCTCTTTGTGATTATGTTTGAGATATCATCCATTTTCATATTAAGAAATAATTCCGGTACAGCTTTTAAATGTTGGTGTTGTGTTTTATACCACACCGAAAAATCTTTTCTTGGGTCGTTAATGAGTTGGACATGTTTACAAACCCGATACTTTTGTTCCACATCTGCAAACATTTCTAGAGGACTATTGTATATGCCATCTTCCAGAGGAACAAGTGATGGAAGATTTGGTTGTAATTGTGGTTGAGTATTTGGAATTATTTTTGGTTTGCATTGTATAACAATTCGTCCATCCGGCGGTGTTCCCATACACAATGACAAGACACGCTCCGCTTTTTGGAGAGCTTTGACAAGAAATTCATTGTAACCATTGATATCCTTCTTTTGCTTCAAAATATGACATTGCTGCAAATCTTTTGCCAACATTTCACACATTCTTTTATTCATTTCTTGTGAATTTTTACTTTGCCACGATTCACCATAAGACTTTTTAGGAACAATTCCATATTTTTCAATCAGACGTCGGAAGATTATCCAATTACCACCGTCACTCAGTAAGTGTGACAACCGCATACTTTTTTCTTCTTCGGACATTTCTTCATAATAAAATAGATTCAGCGCATTTTCATACTGTTCCAGGTAATGCCAAAAAAATAAATAGGCCTGACTAAGCTCAAAATCTGGTCCTAAATTGTATTTCATTATAAAATAGGGTCTCAATATATTCAAACCTGCAAACATCCAACACCGTCCACTGAACCACTGGTTACCCGGTATCACTGGTGGTAATGCAATGTCATAACATCTATTTTCAAGCACCGATGCCTTTTTGGGGTCTCTATCGATGTACTTCATCTGAAAATTTTGCATTGCTAATCCTGCTGGACTTTCGTCGGGTTGAGGCAATTCATGTAACCATTCTATAATTGTGTTGTAATTGAATTTTTTTTTATCTTTTATTAATTGAGCTCTCTTTCTCTCGATGGAACTAACTATGATTTGATATTTTTTTTCGTGTTCTTCTTTTTCACGAAGCAATTTCCTGTTCCGTTCGAGCAATGCCATGTTCTGTTCGTTTTTCACTGTTAAATTGTGGAGAGTGTCTAATACTGCGGAGTCGCCTTTTGGAGTATTCGCATTGTCACCTTTTGGAGTAGTATTGTGGAGAGTGTCTAATACTGCGGAGTCGCCTTTTGGAGTATTTGCATTGTCACCTTTTGGAGTAGTAACTTCAATCTCTATAGTGTGAGTACGATACATTTCATTACTTATTGTTCTCTATATATAGCACTTTTTTAATATAGCATTTTTTTACTGTGAATAGTGGCAAACATCAGCACAAAAAGTTGAAAGATACAAAAATTGGAATTTAAAAATTGTAATTTAAAGCTCAATCACTAATTGCTAATCACTACTATAAAAACAACCATGCTCTCGCAAATAATGTCATTCTTCAAGTTTTGGTCGGTCGAAACGGAGGCGCAAAAACTACAACGGTGGCAACTTCTTTACAACTTCGATTACGACTCCAACGATTGCAATTGGATAAAGAAAGACGACAAACCCGAATCGGAATTTGTAGAGCATTTCAAAGACACATGGTCTGCCGAAAATACTCCTGCAGTGGTACAGACTCGAAAGCAACTACTCCGTAATAGAATATGGATTGGTCGGGACAACGCACACTACGAAAAACGGCGCAAGGAGATACTGTCGGAGGGCTTTCGAGTATTTCAATACCGGAGACTGTTCCAAAATGTTCCCAAGGTGTGTTGTGATGATGGCGAGATTGAAACACAGAAGAGTAATGTTAGTCGAGATTCACTTACAAGAAATTACAAAAAAATGTAAGGAATATGTGATTTTTTTTTGATGTCTGAACACAATAGCACAAATCATAAAAATGTTTCCAATGACTAAATTCAACGTTCTCAATTATCGCAGACAATCTGCCCCAAAATTAACAACTTCTCACCGCATGAACAAAAGAACAAACAAACAAGAGGCGTTTCATGATATCCAAAACGACGCTGGATACTCATTCAAGATGGTGACCCCACCATGCAATGCATTATTTCCTCATTTAAACGAGGGTGGTAATTTAGGCGGTAAATTTTCACAAACAAAAGAAGTTGCTAAGATTGTGACAAATTTGGTCCGCGATGGTTCCGACACCGCATTTAAAACGGAGCGCGATGATTATTTTCAATACATGTCGAAATTGAATGACAATTGTTTGGAGCAAATGTATGCCTCGGACCTTGGTGGTGCGACAACTGCAATCCGTGCCAAAATTACGAAGAGATACGGCAAAAAAAAAACGAAAGAGGAATTGGAAGAGATGTCTCTGAAAGCATATAAAAAAAACGCTATGGTTCCTTTGAAAGAACGTGAAGGTGAATTACAATTGATTGTCAAATGCAAAGCCTTTAACACGGATTTATCACCTAGAGAAATTCGTTATGTCCAACCTGTCGGTGATAAATATGTACCTATGGACCAGATTCCAGAAATTCGAAATGGTGCCTTATTATCAGTTCCGTTTACAGTCCGGCCGTTTGCTATGTCGAAAGACAAATATGGTCTCACGTATACTATGATACCAGACATTATTGTTTATTCAACTGGTACTGGTCGTAAATCTGCCACTATGGAGATGATTGAAACACCATGTCGTCCATACGACTTTAACGTTGCGGAAGGCAAAGAGGGCAAACTTTATATGAATCTCTTAGATAGTGATTCCAATCCTATGGAACTGCGCGCCGTCGCTTCTGCCGTTGTCTTTGCCGATTTGACGGGGACGGGTACACTTGGCCGCATTTCTGGTGTCACTGAAGCATCCGCTAAATATTCCGCTGTTACAAAAGAAGATATTAACAACCCAGAATCGGTGGCCTTTTTTGACTATATCGAAAAAATGCAAAATGATGTCGTCGATTATGCGCTTAGTCATGACAAATTATTGAGTAAATTAAAGGCTGATTCTAAAGAAGAAGCGATGGAGATGGCTTCTGAACCAGGCGAATCTTATGAAAGTTGTTTGAGAACGATTATTGTGGATAATTTTAATAAAGTCGTTTCGAAACGTGAACAAGACGAGTATAGACAGTTGCGTTTTAGTCAGAATGTCTATAGTAGAAATGGAACTCAGAATAAATTATCATGGACTGCTTCTGACCCGTCTTTGACTTGTGATGAGATTCGTCGTAATGCTGTTATTGCTCCGGTGCTCCGTCCGTCTGTTTATGTTATGGCTGATGGCAAGTTTGGGATGAAATTGAGCATTTCTTTGAATCATGCAATTCGTTTAGATGCAAATCCAGAAAGTTCGGGTGGTAATGCCTCTGAAGTATTGTACAATATGGACCGTTTGAAAGACGAACGTCCTGCTAAACGTGCCAAGACTGAGCTTTAAAAAAAAATAGAAATAAAAAAATAGAATATCAAATATAATAAAAAAAAACGCGAAAAAAAATAACTAATACAATATTTTCATTATCACTGTTAATTGTATAATAATGACAACAATGGTCGAAGCGAGGGATATGCACAACATCCAGGACCATCCCAAGCCATGAGTAATAATTGTCATTAATGAAAATGTTAGTGATGGCCATATTTGCCAAGCAAGAATGTACACGTGTTGCGCCGTTGTTTCCGTTCCAATCGATGTACACGTTGAATGTGCCAATAAAGCCATCGATATAATAGGAAGATTCGAAAGAATACCAACCACTGCAATTTGACCATTCTCTACAAGTACAAACACTACATACATCATCACTGCAACCACAATATTTGTCAGAATCACATACGAAAGTGTAATAGTGAGATGATTTTCTTGTGGATGTTCTGGTATACTTTTAAGATTAAAGAAATTAAAGATTGCAGCAACGCACCCAATAGTTTGCAGAACCATTTTATTTTGAAAAAACCAAACACCAGAGGCGCAACAAGCTCCTACAAGAAGAGCTACTATCCAAATAAAAGTCCATATACCATGTCTTTCAAATCTAGGTTCTCTACCTTTATAAGAAACAATACCAATGGTAAATACGAGCAGAAAAAGAACTGGTATCACATGACTACCGAAATTGAACCAAGCTGCATTCAAAAAATCTTGTGTGTCATGGTTGGTTGATAATGCAAATACGGTGGTCACTACTATATTTCTAGCAGGTAGCCATGTAAAAACGAGTCCTTTATCTCCGCTCTTCCATATCACACATAGTAGAATGTTGGTCGCCACCAGAGCCACAAGTATTGATATCCACATATTAGTATATATATCTTGTTGATTATATAGTACATGTTGGTCACGGTGCCAAACATGAATGACCGATTATCGTCCTTAGAGATGGGTGTTGTTCAATTGGATAAAAGGATGACATCATTGGATTCGAAAGTGTACGAGATAATATTGCAAAATGAAAGACTTGCGGAAGGTCAAGAAAAACTTGCGGAAGGTCAGGAGAGTGGTTTCCGAGAGTTGCACTATCAAAATGAGAATATGATAAAAACAATAAAAAAAATGAAGAATCAATATACATCCAAATGGCAAATCTATACATTTGGAATGGGATTAGCTGTTTGGACCTTTTTTGTTGCTTATATGGTATGGCATTGATAAAAAAAAAAACAGAGTTGTATAAATTCTAAAAAAATAGAGAAGGTCTGTATTCTAAAATTGGTACAGCATCTGTGACATAAACGATATATTCTGCCAAACCACATGTATTGTGCCCCCTTTCTAAATAAATATATCCATTTTTTCCCCAATCTGCCCCCCAAGAATTTTTGACAATCCACGCATCTTTGGTATATCCAACAATAGTGACAGCATGGTCAATCTCCGTCTCACACAAGTCATGTGTAAAGATTCCACCAATATAATTATCCCAATTTTTCGAATCAACACCAATTGTGACAGGCCCATATGCATGTAATATCCATTCTAATTCCTTTTCAGCATTTTTATTCACTTGTTTTTCAATCACTTTCCAATTTAAGACCCTTACATGTGAATACATATCACGCTTTGGACATGCATCCATCCCCAAAAAATATGGTGCATCCTCTTCCAATGTAACAGAATGCCCCATGGCATATTCAAACACATACTCCATAAGACCACCATCGCACCCATCATTCGTATTTGCCGCACTTGAGGAGCAATCCATAAGATGTTCCACTGATAAAAATTTCGGCTCTCCTTTTTTGGACCAATATTCGAGTGCAGCTGCGGCTGCAAATGCATAACAACCGCCACATTCTCCTTGGTTTCTTACTGACGTGACATAAGACACACCATCTACATTTCTCCAGTCTATGGGTTGTAAAGAATTGGGCACACCCAAATGCACATGTATATTATTGTCTTCGCGTCGAATATCTTCATGAAAAGATTGCATTAAATGTTTATTTTGAAGATTTTCGTGAGGAAAAATATCGGAGCGTGATGTTTGGCCAAATATTTTATTTTTTTGGCCATGTTGCTTAGCAATATCAATGCGTTCAGCGCGCAATTTTATTTCGGAATGGTTGTCATATTTCTTCGAAAATGTTTCCATGTATTTACAAATGTCACTTGCATGACCACTGTTGTAACAGTCCGAAGCATTTAGTGAGAACACTTGGACACATTTAAAAAAAAATAAAAATATGAAACACTTAAGCATTTTTTCAAACATATACAACAATTTATACTGTTGTGTCACAAGGGACTTCCATGAGTACTCCAGACAGAAAATCCCAAAATTCTGAAGAGACTCTTACATGCAGTTACGAACCAAAAAATCACCGAGCACCACCACCAGCTTGGTTAGTTGCCGATTGGATGCTGGCACAACATAATGGTCAAGAGATATCTGAATATGAAGAAAAAATGTGCAAAATAAAGAGCGATAATAAGGCCATTTTATGGTTGCGTGATTATTTAAGATAATTTAAAATGTATTTGATAGTGTTTTGTATGATAATCGATGCTTGTGTAATGGAAGTGATAGTATAATATCTCGTAGTGATGGTTAGTGCAATATTTTGTACATTTGTAAAGATTTTGGAACTACTAATGCCAGAAATAACCAGGGCTATTTCTTGTAGTTGATGATTTGCATACTTGAGCTTGTTTCCACACGTGAGTATGTCTGGCGATAGTCCAAAGCCCAAAGCGATAAGTGACTGTTTTAGCGATTGAATTTGTTGTAAAAAATCATCAATCATATCTCTTCATATTCTTATGATTTGTATATACTTTTATAGGTATAAGATTCTTTGATGAACATGTTATGACGTCCGACCAAAAGAGAAAGAAAGGTCGCGTCGACAATAAGTAAAATGAGATATATAAAGTTTTGTGATTATAGGAATGACGATTAATTGTACCGAAATACCTTTCTTGTGTTATTCACAAATAAATATAGTGGGCATGGAGTTAACGGGAATATCATGGTTTGTAGGATTGTTGCTTGTTGCGTTTGTTCTCCAAATCGCGGCGAACTTTATTTGGTTACAAGTCTCACAACTATCACGCGAATTGTTACAATATGAAAGGGGAGACGACAAACGTTGCGCATTAATCTGCAAAAATGTGTGGTGGACGGCTATCGGTACGACCATAGGGATATTGAGAGTCATATTCATCATTGGTAATAATCTATGGTTGTATCTCGTAATTTTGGCGGGAGATGTGGTAGGAACGGCGGTGGCGTCCTATGTACAGAGCAAGGACGAAGAGAATGCGCTCGATGTTATCATCAAAAATTTAGAAGAGCCTCGTTTATCGGACAAAAAGAAAAAAATATTAAGTCTGTTGATGCCGGAAAGTATGAGCAACAAAAAAAGTAATAGATTATTTTTATAAAACACATACAAGTCCATTCGTTTCTCATCTTCAACAATCTTTTTCCATGTATAGTTTGAGAACGTTGCCTTTTGACCATATATAAATGAGAATGTCATGTACAAAATGTCGTTCAAACAATTCCAAACATTGAAAAATTCCCAAATAAAATGTGGCGGTTATACCACTGCTCGACAGCTCAAGCCGGATGACCTTGCTGTGTGGAGCAAAGTGCTTGCACTGCCTGACACAGGCGCGGAGGAGTCAGCTAAGGGCACACCAACGTCAGTGCAAACTGCGGTCGTCTCCGGCTTGAAATACAAATTCGCTTTCGAGGATGGCAGCACGGTCATTGTTTGGCGGTCATGGAGAGGGCCCATATCAATTGTGAATGATTAAGTATTAATATGGATAAGTATCATTTTATAGGTCTAAGATTATTTTATGAACATGTTATGGCGGCCCGATGGAAGCACAAACAGATTTTAATTTTTTTGGTCTAAAATATTTACAATCCATCTTTTACACTATTCTCTATCTCTATTTAATATCTAACACAAATGAACACAGATGTCGTTATTCAAGAGATATTCACCAAAATATTTATACATGGAAACCGTTTCTCTTACCAATACTATATTCCACAGAGCACCTACCATTGACATTGACCCATCGAGTTACTTCCAATCTGTCTCACGGATGCACACATACATCATCCAAGACTTGAAAGGAATATTCCCCGAACAACAGGAACGAGCCACAAATACACAAATCACAATCGAACAACTCCACAATACACTTGTAGAATTAGAGCAGTTATTATTTGGCTCCAGCTCCGACTTTGCACCCACAATAGAGGGATGTTGCTTACACACCAAATACATTAATGACAAACTCTCGTTCAGTAAAAATCGCTGTCAAATATTATAATAAAATAAAGTCTTTTTTTTTTTCTTCTTCAAACAGTTAACAAATCTTTACCATAGTGATGCATAAATCCAATCACAGTCTCCAACGCCAAATTTTTATCACTATCACCCTGTATATCAGCCACAGTTCTAACATTATTAAAAGGATTCGGCACATATGAATTAAAATCCTCATCATATGCGGCCAACTGTTTCCGAACAAACATCATTAGACGAAATGAATCGATGCCACTTTGAGCAGCCGGTTCAGTACTAGCTGACATAACATTGGACACCCACCCCGTATACATGACATCTGGACAGACAGATGCTTCTCTTTTTGCATCCGAATCAATTTTCATTTTTTTAGCACTACCTCTTGTTTTTCTAGAAAGAGCAACTCCACCCCTTTTGGCTCTTTTCTGCGCAACAAAGTCATCTGGTATAAACGGCAACACTACTGAAGTATTTTCAGTCAAACGCACCGTCATTCTATTCTCCGGCGGTATACTATGTATATTGATATTATGAAAGCATTGACTATACAACCTTTTCGGCAATGCCGCAAAAGCATTATTAGAACCAAGAACTTTGTGATGGAAAATGCCCGACTCTTTCTCATGTGTAATAAATACATTTTTTGCCGTAATTTGTGAACGCAAATCTCTGGACTTTGTGGAACATGTCAAAGCAATACCGGGATAAAGGATGCGTTCTTCAATCTTATCTGCACGAGGGACTTTTTTATTATACCATCGACTGAAACTTTGTTGTGTTAAAGGTGGTAAAGTGAAATCCATGCAAAATAAAAATTACTATTTTTATACATTTATAACAGGACTGCAAATCATACACATTTGGATTCGAATTCACTTTTATTTGACATAAGATTTTTTTTTTTAGTCTGACAAAAATAGAATATAACCTCAAAATGTCTACAAATCATATGGTAGAACAATTTGCACTTTGGGGTGAAAACGCATATTGCCAACCAGAAACTCATGCTAAAACACATAAAATTCACGAACACATCGTACTTCATGTACCACGTACAATGTTCCGACGCGCTGCTTCTTTATTTTCCGACGTGCGTCACACCGAACGGCAGTCACGCTACGATGAAATCACCATGCAACTGTTTCTTCAAATGATACACGAAACAATATCCATCGATGACAGTCAAAAATCTAAAATTAACAAGTTTCCATTTCTGAAAGCTTGGTTGGAATGGGTTCCATACAAGAATGGCAACGACATTACTAATAAGGATGAAATGGATAGCGGCAAGGCCTGTTGTTATCGAATCCATGCTGTCACATTGACAAATGAAATATCGTTTGGCAAATCGCTTTCGAAAATATTAAGCTCTGCCTCTAATAGTCATGCAGAGTCTATAGATAGAAAAATGACTTCGCGTAAAGTCGACCCAATGTCCGGTCTTCAAACCTACCAAAAGTGGATGAGAGTGACTGGAATTGAAATGTATTCTCGTACCATTTGTGACAGATACCATGGTAGTCAAAAATATACTTCTCAATTGGGAAAAATTTTGAACCCAAAATTGCATTTATGGGAAGGAAATCCAGCTAATCCTGTCAACGTTTTTCATTTAGATACTGCATTGAGCCTCACGCCTCGAGATAGTAACGGTGATTTCGTATGCGATAGCAAATTTACTGATAAAAGAGAATATACACACGTATCTCAGCACACCGAACCATTTGACCCCGTGACGATGTTGGTGTTTCCATCTCAAAAACATGTTCGTCTATTGACTCCTGGTGAAATGCATCCTCAAGTTTTCGGCGGGAAATATTTGCCAGACTATCAACATTGGATGAAAGTACAAAAAAGTCTACCATCTAAAACGGCAGAAGATAAGGAAAAATACGATGATACAGTTGAAACCGAATATGATATCCGCACTGCACGTGATATTGAACGCGCACGATTGGCAGGATTTGCCGACCGTTCCTCTTTTGCTGAATTATCTCACCAATCCAAAAAAAGATATAAAAAAGATTGTTTACCATATGAGGGCACGGACGAATTTCCCGATAAATATGCCCAATATCAAAAGTGGGCTATCAACGCATTTAGGCATCAATGTCTAGACCCCGATGCGCACATATCAGCGGTCGTTTCAAAAATGATAAGTTGGCGTGAAAAACATCCAAATGCTGCTGCCATCAAGCACCGCATCGTCGACCCATCATTATCCGTCTTTGCAAATCGCACCGTGCGTTTAATGGAAGAATACGAACAGTATTGTCTCATATCAACTGCGCATCGCATGATGTTTTTGATTATGCATGCCCGTTATGATTCCTTCCGGCGTGATTTCGGTCTCCATTTCAACTGTTTTCAAGCGGGCGATGGGGCCACATCCAAATCGTTCCTTTTTGACCAAATGGCAAAAATGAGTATTGATGGCACTGTCGAGGTTTTGACGTATCAAACAGGTAAAGCCGATGCTGTCGATGGCAATCGTAATGATATTACAACAGTCTGTCACGAAGCCCCACCTGGAATGTTTCGAAGTGCTAAGAATCCAAATGTTGATTCTACACAAGAAGCAATGTTCAAAGAGAAATTGACATCACAGAAAGTGACAGCTAAAATATGGTGTCAGGATGAAACTACTGGGAAACGTTCCGCGCGTTTGACCAAATCTGAATGCGTCGGGGTTTGGATGGGTGCAACCAATGACCCACCGGCGGCAGTCGAAGAAGCATTAAAGACCCGTTTCTTTTGGGGTAATTTTGAACAGCGCCAACGCCGTGGAAGAGATATTGATGATTGTATGAATGGTGAACGTATGATGTCGTCTGAAGATAAAGCTCATCGTCATAACTTTTTTTTGGAAGGCAAAGAAGAACAGTATCGTGTCATGATTGTAGAAAAGGCTATCTGGGCCGGAGTGATTAAAGATGTGAATACAACTGCTACCAATATTGTTCTTCCAAGAATGAAGAACAAAATGACGAAGAATTCTATCATTTGTCCTGGTCCACGTGATTGGTCTCGTGTCAAAATATTTGCAAGAAATTTAGCTATTGTGACTGCCATTGAACGTGTCTGCAATTTGCCGGGTGGGAAATATTATGGCAAGATATTTACAGAAGAGGCATTAATGGATTTGGAACCACATCTTTGTGTCACTGAAGAGATGGTTCTTTTTACTTTGTCTTTGTTGTCTGACCAATTTCGTTCACCAATCGAGCATAAAATTTTGAACACTATTTGGAATATGGAAAAAAATAAACCTCATTTTAGTGGACCCGATAACCAAGAAGATTCATGTGAATATCTCAAGCTCGATAAAATGAAGGGCTTGCCACGGATTATCAATTCAAGAATGCCATTATCAAATGGTAAGACGTCCATTAATAATATTTTTAATTTTTTAAAGCAAATGGAGAAACATTCAGTCAAAACGGAAAAGTATACGATGCCTACTGTTGTTGGTGGTAGTCGTGCACGTGATAATAAATTTCCAGTGCCATCTGGTGGTAAGCAAGTCGTGCAATCGTTAACAAGTACTGGAGATGCTGTCTTTATCCATGTCAGTCATATATTGGCTCATAATTCAGATAGTGATGACAATGTCTTTGGTATCTTGCAATCGGAAACGCATGCCAATTCAAAACGGAAAAGATTATTGACTGCTTGTCCAGTCTCCAAAAATTCATTTCATATTTTGAAGGTGATTGATAGAAAAGCGGGTGGTTCTGCATTGCGTTATGGAAATGTACTTGCAAATACTGAGATTTCGAGATTCATTACAGGAACATCGGACGAAGCCGCTATGTCAAGAAAAAGAGATGGGTATACAATTGACAAAGATATTGACGAATATACCAGTGAAAAATGGTCCAAAATAATAGGCAAGAAAACATTTACACCGAGTGAAGTCATCGAGAATATTCTTGCACATGAAGAATATGCACGACCAACAGTTCGTTATCCAGATTGTTTGACGAAACAGGGCGGAGATAGCGATTCCGATATGGAAAATGTCACTTTTCAAACCGATGATTGCGATAACAGTGCTGTTGGGAAAAAAAGAAACTTGGAACAAGTCGATGGCAGTTCGGAACAAACGACTAAAAAACAAAAGGTATTACCTCCAAATGACGCGCTCGTTTCAAATGTCATGGCTTTGACGTAGAAATGTGAAAGTTCAAAGCTTTCAAAAGATAATATAGTAGCGAATTCCACCATAAGACTTTTCATAGTAGTGTAATTCAAAGGAAAAAATAAAAGTCCGCTATATCAAATATTCAATGATACAAAATAATAAATAAAAAAATCCAGTGATAATAGAAGTATTTTGAATATTATGTGTATATAACAAAGTATTATAATTGTATTCAAATGTTGAAAAGAGATTGGATTGAACAAATTGGAACTTGTTTAAATATGGCCCAAACATTCTCGCATTCCATGAAAGGTGCAAACAAACAACATCTTTTGTTTGCGTGTGACTTTTATCGCCGGTTGAACCACGATGTTATCATTGACATTGAACCAACTGACAGGGACCCGGTACTCACTGTCGTCATTCATCCATTTAAAACTTGTCTGGAGTTAACACTGTCAAGGGAGACAGCTTTGAATGAGCTCGTTTCTAGTATTGAAAAGCACATTACAAAAATAAGGGTGCGAGCTTGTGGTACAGTGGTTGACACTGTGATTAATTTTACAGACTGGGCACTTACTCATGGTTGGTATGTAGAAAAAACATTTTTGAATACATTAAGAAAATTAAATGAGGAGCACACACAAAAAAACACAGCTTTTTTAGTAGTGCTTCGCAAAGGTATTCCATCTACTTTGTAAAATATTATTTCATGATTTTTAATATATTTTTTTCAAATGTTTGATTGTAATATTTCCTCAAAAAGCCATGTTTATTGTAGTATTTTTGAACGAATGACTTTTGCGGATGGTCTAAAGCTGGAACATCGGTTGCCATCATCACAATATTATCATGATATTTATTCAAAAACTCTATCGAATTATGAACTCTCAGACACGATTTCGCACATCCATTGTGATACCAGCATACAACCACATCCATATGTGGTATGATAGAATCTGCCATAGCTGCGACAACAGGATGATGGCATGCAACCCATAATTGAACATTGTTATTCCATTTAAATTTTTGAATAGTTCCCTGTTCTAATTGAAATTCGAACCCTGCCTTAAACAGAACACTCTTTGTCAATTCCGGTGTCATGGTTGACAAAAGAAACACATGTTTTTCCATTTTACAAAAGAGCATTTTCCCTTTTATACCACTTGTTCAGACTCTTTTTTTTCCACATCTTTGTTAAAATAAATTTCATATAATATTTGCACTGGTAAAATACACCACATAATCTCGTGTACAATCAAAATCCAAACAACTTTTCTATATGTACACTCTTCAGTCTTGGACCATTTCCTTTGCCAATTTGCAACTAATAAAAACACCAAACATCTCAGACACGAACGCTCTGGCGACAGGTACAAATTAATAGAGCCCAACCATCTCACTGACCATGCAGCACACACCCACCCAATGACGATATATTTTTGATAGTATTCCATAAGTACAGCCGAACCGACCACCAAATGATGTAGAATCGTTTGTACAATCATACCTAATTCTACATTTTCCACATTTTCCACATTTTCCACAAGATTCACGAACAGAATGACAATGGTGGCGGCATGATATGGCTGCACCGAATCACTTGCACATATCAATGTTTGTAGAGCAAGCACTTGTTCTCTCCAAAACGATTTCAAAAAAAAATGGAGCAATAATAGTGGCCAACCCACATACCGAATCATTTGAATCCAAATTGCATCTAATTTATAGGAATATCCATCATATCCTTTTGGATGTATTTGCACACTGACGACAATTTGACATACGCGCGTTTTGCAAAGATATTCTTTTTAGAATTTCTCAATTTGTCAATGACGGCATTGACTTGTATCCTGCCATCTCTCCATATTTTCTTAGTGTTTAAAAAATCAATAGCTTCTTTTGTCATTTCTTGAGGTAAGTGAAGAATATACCAGAAATTATAAATGATAGTTTTTAATCGTCTATCGATTGTAAATGGACTCTTTTTGTCAACAACTATCATGAACCCATTTTTGGCCGTCAATCTATTCCCGGTAAATGCACAGACCGAGCCATGGGGCGCAACACTGTATTCCAAAACACTGGACGAGTTATTAAAACTGTCAAAAGCTGTTTTGGAAATTCCTTTATTTTGAAAATGATTTAACACTGACTGACATAATTCCCTGCGCATTGTGTGAAACTCTTTAATCTGCCTTATTAATAGAAGTGTACTATTATTGACATCACTTTTCATTTTATCATCGATACTTTTCACATAATTATGGTCCATCTCCAATTTAACAAAAAAATAATAAACAGATTCAAATTGACCAAAATCCATCATTTATCCATAATATTAATAAATAAATACTCCGAAGTCTTTTTTTTTCTGAAAATCCAAGAAATGTTTCATTGCTGTCATACCACCCTCCAAAAATGACATTATCGTCAACAAAAATATGTTAATCATATTATAAATATCAAATATATTGTAAAATATATTAGTGTTTCCTATTACTATGTACAAACGAATGTCCAGTATTGAACAATCGAGATGTGTTTCGGATATGCTCTATGATTGCATAGCAAATACTGAAAGTAGTCATTTGAGTCCAGTCTGTCAAGAGATTTGTCAAAAATTATTACAAAGCTGGCCAGAGTCAAAGGTGTCCACTCGTCTTCGAAATATGTTGCTCAAAACTAAATTGGATAATGATAGGATAGCGAAACATGCAGTTATTTTTTTGGCATTGCATTCTGAACCATGGGCTCGCGAGATATTTTTAAATGATACACCGAAAGTTCCACCTGCAAAATTTAATGACTTTGTTAGTATTGAACTACCAAAATTAGTAAATAAATTGTTGACTGGTTCGTTTACATCGCTGAGGGCATTTGTGGAAGACACTCGATGGGTCTATGTGACATTATAAAAGCTCAATCGAAAACGCCAGTCTCATATTTTACTATAAAGTGTTTGACACACATTTACAGAAATTGTATAATAGAGATGTACGATAAATGGTTTCTTGTGTTATTTGTAATTGTTTTATTATTTGGTATATTGAGAGAAGGAGCTTCTCTATTTATTTATTACACATTTTGGTCATTCACTATAGAAATCATTTATTTCACAGTTGTTGTTTGTGGAGTGCAAAAACATTATCAAAACTTACTGTACAATATAGTGATGGCACCTTCCATAGTAGTCTCACTTGGATTCTGGTTCATCATAGCACCAACATATCACTGGAAATCTGTCAATTCCAACATTGTTTTAAGTGTTGTTGTGCACGGCATCAATACAATTGCACTCCTCCTACAAAAACAAGAACTTTTTTCCATCCTCTCTCGAGATTTCTGGAAACCTGTACTTTTCACAACCATTTATAATATCTTTTTGCCAGTCTACATCGCTTTGGGTGGACGAACTGTCAGTGGTTTCATTCCATATTGGTATGCACAATATGACAGAGCAATAGGATGGATTTTTGGAATATTAGCAATAAGTTCCGTAGGCATTACACATTTAATTATAGCAACTTATCTTCATTCGCCAACTCCAAAAAAAAACGTTTTTGCACCAAGATTCACAGGAACACCAAGATTCACAGGAACAGCTCCATTCATTTATAAAGAACGACAGATTAGTTACATCACATAGCGTATAGTCTCAATAGCAATTTCTTCATCATAAGTGGCAATTTGCAATTGGAAAATACGCACAGGCTCTGCTTGAACCGCATTGCAGACAACCAAAGAGTCATTTTGAGACGTAATGACCATACCAATACCCACAATTAATTGCGTCAATATTTTCATTGTAAGTCTAATTTTATCAAGTATGTATGGAACAAAAGTTGCCCGGGTCTCACGAACGAACGAATATCTTCTAGTCTTAGCAGTCAATTCGTACCATTCGACCGTATCCCCCGGTTTTGCCAATTCGAGTGGGTCCGGGTCTATTTGAATAGAATCCTCTTTTTGAATATTTTGTTGTTTGTCAATTTCCGCCTTTTTATTACAAAATTTGGAAAGTAATTTTCTCACATCTTCGCGCTGCTCGTCGGATAATTCTAACTGGACTTCGGACATCTTGTACAAAGTATCTTTAGAGCTTTAAATATTCATTCTGTAAAGATATTAATAAATCATAATGGCATCCATTGAATTGTGGGCTCCACCATCACTATCCTCAGAAACGATTGTCGAAAAAAGTCAATGAATGGATAAGTGCGCAACCCTTCCAAGCCATACTTTCAGCGTTTTTTACAAGAATAGATTGATTCTACATGGCCAACAATGTGGCATTTAAAAACTTCGTTTCAATTGACTATTGTAAATAAAAAAGCACAATGTGAACATAGAGAACATGACCCTGACAATATTTGCCCCATCTGCCACTGTCCGACAGAGAATGGCACGGAGAGACTCCAGTGCAACCATATCTTTCATACCATGTGTATACATGGGTGGCTTCAATACGCATCGACATGTCCAGTGTGTCGCACTAAATTGTAATTGTACACTATATAAAGACCGCTTGACCAAAAGAATAAATATGAGACTTCAACCTCTGCATCAAACATTCATTACTGCAGTATCAACTGTTGCTTTGTTATCAATCTCATTGGGACTCTTGAACAACTTGTACACCGAGACCGACCTCACCAAGCCAAAAGGCAAAAGCTGCGACATTTTGGATGGACATTTGACTGTTGTGAATCACGAGAATGTTGGTAAGGACGACCGTGCTTTATTGTATGGTGCAATCAGTGTTCAAACTTCCCTTGTGGTTTCGCTTATCTTCTCCGTCTTCTCATTTCTCATGGTATTGACGGTTCGTTGCTTGCCAATGTGCAAAAGCAACCTGGACTTGGAATCAACGGGCAAGTACAAAGGATTTGCCTTAACTGCCGAGTCCTACTTTGATTTCTACGCTGGTAAGCTTTTCAGAGCTGCATCTTCTACCGCATTGCTCTCTGCACTTATTGCTGGTGTATTGGTGACTCCCGCATTGCACCATGCCGAGCTTGGGTATTTAGGAACATCTGGTAATGAAACGCGCCCTGAAGGATGTCAAGATTTGGGTCGCGATGCCTTCCAACGTGAAGATGATTTGGATGCCATTTTTATCTTGAGTCTCTTAGCTTCTGTTTTTGTTGGGATGATGATTCATGCTGTAAAATATGACATTAAAGCTTCCGAAGAATAAAAAAATAAAGTATAAATATAATCAAAATTTTCTATATCAAATGCCGTATTTTGTAGGAAATGTATTGCCATCGTCGGATGCTCCTGGAGAAAACGACTCTACATTTGATTTTACAAACGATGAGTCGCGCTCCATGTCATTGACAGATGTGCCTATCCGTATCGAACATGAGGAGGGACTCCATGTTGGTAATGTGAAGAGAGATTGGACTGACAAAGATGGTACAAAGTGGATTCTTGGTAAGGTGGATGATTCGTCATTGGAAGGACGTTTTGCATCACATGCTATCAAACCAAGTTCGGATGGTCACAGACTTTACACAGGATTATCATTGCAACATGTACATACATCTTTCAAAGATGGCTCCACACAAAAAAGAGCAATTGAAGTATCTCTCTGTGCAGAACCTCGAAGAGCAGGATGTGAAGTGGTCTCGGTTGATAACCATTTAAAAAAAAAGGAGTATATAACACACCTTGCATCTCGCCAAAATATGTCCACTGAAAACGTCCAAGTAGAATCTCAAATGAACGAAACTCCTGCTGCCGATAATAATTCGGAACAAACTGTTCCGGTTGAAAATGCGACGGAAGCCACTGCAGATAACGGTGCAGTTGGCAATCGTGAAGAATTGATGAATTTGGTTATTAATCAAGAGGCGGAATTGGGTGATACGAAAACAGCACTTGAACAGGCTCAATCAGAATTAAAAAAACTTCAAGATGCGTGGAAACAAAAAGAAGATAATGAAAATTTACAAACCAAAAGTAAAGCAGAAGCATTGTCAAAGGCATTGGTTGAATCTTGGTCGGCATCTCTACCATCAGATATGATGACCGATGAAAACAAAAAAGCTATTTTTGCTATGGCTCAAAATTTTCCCAAAGAATCTGTGAAAATGCTCGAGATTGCTCATAAAGCATCTAAAAAATATAAAAATGATATGGATACTTTTGCTTTGCGTCAACAACAGGATAAAAAACGCGACCTCGAGTCCAAAGTTATGAACATTGTGACTAAAAAACGTCGTATTGCTACCGTGCCAGATACTACCTCTGTTGTTCATGCTGCCACTGCTAAAAAGAAAAGTCCTTTTGAGTTTAGTGTGGCTAAAACTAGTTCGTCTATGAATTCGGTGCGTGATAAAAATCCGGAACTTTTTAATGCTTTGTCTGGATTCAGTAGTGGTAATTTGAGAGATAGAATGGGTCAAATTGCCAAACTTAGTAGAGCTTAAATAAATGTAAAATGCAAGAATAATTTCGTAAAATTAAATATTTCTTTTCTAGACAATACATCCAAAATTATAACATATATTAACAATATGTGTTTTTATGATTAAAACAAATGAGAGCATAACATCCACCAAGATGAACATTGACAAAATAAAATTTGATGTATTATCACCAAAAAAAATTCGTGAAATTTCTATAGTTGAAGTAGTGACCGACGAACTGTATGAGAATGGTCGACCAAAACACGGTGGTTTAAGAGACCCTCGTTTTGGTGTATCTGGGCGAAGAGGTCGGTGCATTGCTTGCAATATGACATGGTCCGAATGCAGTGGCCATTTTGGACATTTTGAATTGCCATGTCCCGTGTATCACGTTGGTTGGATGAATGAAGTTCTATGGTGGTTGAAATGTTCTTGCAAATATTGTGGTCATCTCTCGGATAAATATTTAGGTAAAAAATGTCCGAAGTGTAAGAAAATATTGCCTCATTTTACAAAGAAAAATGCAACTGTTATTAATGTCAAAGACGAACAGGCTTTGCGTCTATTGACTGCTTCGGAGGCATTTCAAATGCTTGAACAAATCCCGATTGAAAAAGTGAAGGAGGTGCAAAAAAATAAAAGAGCATTTCATCCGACGTGGCTCATTTTAACAGTATTGCCTATTCCGCCAAATTGTGTCAGACCGGCGCCGACGTTTGATGGAGAGCAAGTAAGAGGTGAAGACGATATCACAAGACGTCTGTTGTATGTATTGCGCATTGCATTTGCTGCAAAAAGAACAATCGATGAAAATTCAGTTGTTCGATTGCATAGTAATGAGAGATTGCAAGAAGCTGTTCATATGTATATTGACCAAAGAAAAATGCCGGGGAATGCAAGAGCGACGCAAAAATCTATCTCGGAAAGGTTGGTGGGGAAAGAAGGTAGAATGAGAGGGTCGTTGATGGGGAAAAGATGTAATTATACTGCACGAACTGTAATTACAGGTGATGCGCAACTTGATATGAGAGATGTTGGTGTGCCAAGGTTGGTGGCAGAAACTCTCACAGTCATTGAACATGTCAATCGTCTGACATATGATAAAATTAAAATTATGGTCAATGCACAAGATAAGCGTGTCAAATATATTCTGAGAAAAGATGGTACAAGACTTGATATGAAAACAGTTCGTGGTCAAGTCAATATACAGGTAGGTGATGCTATTGAGAGAATATTGCAAGATGGCGACCCTGTCTTGTTTAATAGACAGCCATCGCTGCATAGAATGTCAATTATGTGCCATCGTGCTAAAATTTTAGAAGGGAAAACATTTCGGTTAAATCTTAGTTGTACCACGCCGTACAATGCTGACTTTGATGGTGATGAAATGAATTTGCATGTGTTGCAGACACATGAGTCGAGGGCCGATGCTTTGGAGTTGATGTCCGTTGCGCAAAATATTATTACACCTCAGGCTAACAAGCCAATCATGGGGATTGTGCAAGATTCTTTACTCTCCTCTTATATGATGACTAAGGAGGGGGTTTTTCTGGATAAAGCGCAGATGTGTAATATTGTGATGTTGGTTGAAAATGCGAAGCTTTGTGAACCATGCATTACAGAACCGGTGCCTATGTGGTCAGGTTTGCAATGTATTTCTATGCTTTTTCCAAGTGATTTTAATTGGAAAGATTATATTTGTAATGGTCAGTTGTTAAAGGGACCATTGGGAAAAAAAGCTTTGGGACGCTCGCAGGATTCTATTATTCATAGACTTTACAATGATTATGGACCAGATAGAACCTGTCAATTTATTAATGAATTGCAGAGGGTCAATCATCTGTGGTTTTCAAGTCAGGGCTTCTCCATTGGGATTGGAGATATGAGAATAACGGATGACACAGCACAGAAAGTTCAAGATGAATGTGCATCGGTCGATACTGATGCAGAACAAATTAAAATAAAACATGGTGAAGATTATGAAAGACGTGTCAATCGTATGCTGAATCAAACAAGGGATTCGATGGGTCTTATCGCTCAAAATGCGATGTCGGGGGATAATTCTTTGGGTCTGATGGTCAAATCAGGCTCGAAAGGCTCCATGGTCAATATTCTTCAAATTATGGCATGTGTGGGTCAGCAGAATTGTAGGGGGAAAAGAATGCAAAGTACTATGAGGGGGAGAACATTGCCCATGTTTAGACCTGGTGATGAGTCTGCAAGAGCGAAAGGCTTTGTTCGGCATTCGTATATCCAAGGATTGTCGCCGGATGAATATTGGCATCATACTGTTGGTGGGAGAGAAGGGTTGATTGATACTGCTGTGAAAACTTCTACGACAGGGTATATTCAAAGAAGATTGGTTAAATCTTTGGAGTCTATAGCTGTTCAAAATGATGCTACTGTTAGAGATTCGCAAAACAGAATTATACAATTTAAATATGGGGAGGATGGTATCGATGGTATGTATCATGAAATGATGGATGGTCCATTTGATAATGTAGGGTTGGAGAGTTACAATGTTCAACTTTGGCCTGAAATTATTGAGGCATATCAAATGTGGAAGTGGGTGATGAAATTTAAAATTGGAGAAAAGTGGGCCATTTCTGTGCCGGCTATGAGAATATTGAAGGAATATCAAGATGGTGGGAGTACTCCAAATGTCAGGGATATTATTCGTCCATTGTTGCAGGCAGTCAAAGATGTACCATTGGTTCATGCATATATTTTATCAGTCTTTGCTGTTAATGATTTGCCAGTGTCAGAGGAGAGATTGAAGAAAATTATAGATATATTGACAAAAAAATGGTTCAAATCTATTGTAGCTCCAGGAGAAATGGTAGGGACAATTGCTGCTCAGTCTGTGGGTGAACCCACTACTCAGGTAAGAATGATGTACATTGCTCTTTGACTTTCCTTTGCTCTCCTCTTTCTCACACCACCCGTTAGATGACATTGTAAGTCTCTTTTCTTTTTTTTTCTCTGCTGTTTTTATTTCTATGGAGGAGCTTGTTCTTGTTGCTTATCTGCGGTGCCTTGTTTTTGTTATTTTTTAGGAATACATTTCATAATGCTGGTAACAGTGCCAAAAATGTCACGTTGGGGGTGCCGCGGTTTGAAGAGCTGATTAATGCCACCAAAAAACTCAAAACTCCAAGTCTGACAGTCTATTCCGATGCAGAATTGATAAAAGAAAAGGCATGGAAAATTAAAACTCAAATTCAACGCACTTCGGTGAAAGAGCTTCTCATTGAATATACTTATGACCCAGTCATGACTGAACAATTGGTAGAATATTTGGAGTGTCCAGATAATCAACGATGGGATAAGGAAAAGATGCCAAAACATATTCTGAAATGTATTTTGGACAGAAAAAAAATGGTACAAAATGATGTCTCGTTGAATGATATCGTTAAAAGTGTGCGCAAATTGGGAAAACAAATTGTTGTAGCTTATTACGACGATTTAATTGGTCATGTACATTTGTATGTGCGGGCCAAGCAGAAATTCTTTAAATATGCTAAAATGGTTATGGATGCCACCATTAAAGGTTCTCAGTATATTCCAAAAGTGAATATTAGGACTGAAGGTCAGGAATTTGTGATTGATACGGAAGGTATTGACCTCGATTTCTTGAAAGGGTTACAATCCATTGACCAGAAAAGAACGCAGTGTAATGATATATTTGCTATTAGAAACTCGTATGGAATTGAAGCTGCGCGTTCCGCTTTAATGAAGGAAATGAATAGTGTGCTTGCAGCATATGGCATCTATGTCAATGCAAGACATTTTATGATTATGATTGATTGGATGACTTGGAGTGGTAATGTGAATGCTTTGACTAGACATGGTGTGAAAAAAATGATGGATGGTTCAACGCCTTTGAAAAGGGCCACGTTTGAACAGCCGGTTGAAATATTTCATCATGCTGCTGTGAAGGGGTTAGAAGATTGTTTGTCGGGGATATCGGAACAGTTGCTTCTTGGTCAAGAGCCAAAGTGTGGCTCTTGTCATAATGAAGTGGTTGTATCCGATGACTATCAAAAATTGTGGGACAATGATGATTGGCAGCCGGTTGTGGAAAAGGATGACCTTGGTGATTTGTTCGGTGATTGGTCGGGTGCCGCAGACTGGGAGTCTCACGATACATATGCTACCAAAATTGCTAGTGGTGGTGGGCAGCAGTTGCAGAATTCTGGTTGGGAACAACAGCAACATTCGGTTATGCAGCAAAGTATGGCGATGCCCGGTCAACAATTAAATGGGTGGGAACAACAGCAAAGTATGGCAATGCCCGGTCAACAATTAAATGGGTGGGAACAACAGCAAAATTTGGTAATGCATGGTCAACAATTAAATGGGTGGGAACAACAGCAAAATTTGGTAATGCATGCACCACAGTCGCCAGATTATGCGCCACAGTCGCCAGATTATGCGCCACAGTCGCCAGATTATGCGCCACAGTCACCACCTGTTAAACGTAGAAAGGCATCGCCCACTTCACCAGCATATTCGCCCACTTCGCCCGCATATTCGCCCACTTCACCAGCATATTCGCCCACTTCGCCCGCATATTCGCCCACTTCGCCCGCATATTCGCCCACTTCTCCGGCTTATTCGCCCACTTCTCCGGCTTATTCGCCCACTTCTCCGGCTTATTCGCCCACTTCACCGGCTTATTCACCCACTTCACCGGCATATTCCCCCACTGCACCGGCATATTCCCCCACTGCACCGGCATATTCACCCACTTCACCAGCATATTCACCCACTTCACCGGCGTATTCACCCACTGCACCAGCATATTCACCCACTTCACCGGCATATTCACCCACTTCCGAATCAAAAAATTGCAAGAGAAAGTTACCTGAAAATCCATTGAACATGGAAAAAGACGTCAGCTCTTCAAAAAGAAAGAAAGGCAACTCCAAATAGTATAAAGCATCGTAACATTCTCACATTCACAATGCCATCTCAAGTTATGATGTGTGGAAGTGGAACTCGTTTGTGGTGTTTTCGCATTGGAATTTTGATATTCATATTCTCAATATTAATGGGCATGATAGTACAGATTTGGAATTACTATTTTACATTAATGAACGACATGGATACAATGATTCAAGACTCCCCCAAACTATCATCAATACTTGAAATATGTGAAAGAAAAATACAGTATCAATGGAACATAGAATGTGAAGAAAAAATAGAGAACAGAATATATTGGCAATGCAACACAGCCCCAAACACCTACATAGATTACAGAGGCACTGGCAACATTACATCCAATTCAACCTTTTTCAAAATAGAACACACTGCCTGTTTAAAAGCAATGATTTGGATTTTACCATGGTAAAATAATTCACACTACATATTCTTTTTTTTTTCTTGATGTCAAAATAATACAAACATCAACCATATTTGAAGTGACCTAATCTACACACGGATACATCTGTTCTCTACAGCGAATGACGCACCAGATTTTGTCGACTATATAAGTTCCACCCATTGTTACTGTCCCGCATGTCGAGTCGAAATACATTCACCGATTTTTTCACAGCAGTCTGGGCTTCACTCGACGATATTTTACTATGCGTTGGAATATTATTGGTCTCCATACCAATATTCTTTACGTGCAGCAGAGGAGTTCACATCTATTTCGAAACATCTATTTACGTTGCGCAAGCGATAAACTTTGTTTGTGTATTTTCACTCTTTGCCTTCATCATTGGTCACTTGGTTGGTGAGAGTGTTGCCGTCTCCCTTTTCGGTGGTTTTTCTGTTGGCATTGGATATGCCCTACAACCATATATTGTATCTCTACTCTCCGGCATGACCTATTACTCCTCATCCATGTTAAAAGAAGGCGACATTATTGTCCTAGACGATAGAAGATATCGCATACAAAGTAATGGAATTCTATACATTGTAGCAGAAGAAATACGAAAGGAAGAAGGAAATACTCCAAAAGATATACCACCACCAGCTCTTACAGTATATTTACCGAATTCCATGTTTCAGAACATGGAATTAAAATGCATACCCAATGAAAGAACAGTAAAAAGCCAGTAAATAAAAAATGAGATACAATAAAAGATACAGTTGAATATTCTTTTGCATTGCATGAACTACTTTTTAACTGAGACAAACTACAATTCTCTCATATGACCATTACTTTTAACTACTTTTTAAGTGAGACAAACTACAATTCTCTCATATGACCTAAATTTTCTTTAGTCATATTAACCAAATTAGAGACGGACTCACGCAATTGATTTTGCCATTCTGGCAATTGATTTATTTGGACAATCACCCACAACACTGCCCATATATATGTAGCAATGACAATTTTACATGACTGAAGAAGAATCTGTCTAAGATTTTGAAAGAGAACATGCACAGCAATAAAAATAACAAGAAAAGCCAATACAAAAGCACAATTATGGAGAGTCATTATTGTCATCACCACTGACACGAGCATAAAATGGCACTAATATAGATTCATTTCGAAATCCGATAAATGCATCCAAAACGATAAAGAGTAACAGAGCAATTTCCGTCACAACGACACACACCTCCAACTCTTCAAAAGTGATAGTACTATGAATAAACAAAAGACACGAAATCATCGAAAAGAGAGCAAGAGACAAGCCCTCGACGATACGACACAAATGCCGAGACCTTACATGACCAGGATTCTGATTTCTACAGACATCATAGAGATATGCTACCTGAACAAGAGTGAATGCGACAGTAATTCCAACAAATGTATAGGTGGCATTCTTTTTTTCCTCAGCAATATTTGGAGCAACGCCAGTTCCATTTTGTGCCAACTGTGGAAAGCTGTAAAATGAATACCCATAAAACCCATAGATAGCAACAAAAGTAATCATGGACCAGACATACCAATGCCACGATGCATCTGAAATTTGTTTGACTCTACTGACCACACACCAAACAATTGAAGTTAGAATTGCAGTCGTTGTTACAAATACAAAGAGAAACAAAGAAGTGACTAATTCAAAAGTCTTTGCAAAAAGGACTCCAGTAATCATAGCCGCCCACACAGCAAACAAGAGCCATGACTTTATTTCTTGATACTTTCGAATTCTCTGACTATCTGTTTCGATTTTTCCAGTGAGACGGTCACCACAAGAAATAAAAATGATAAAGAGAGAGATGGTAAAGAAAAGCAACCCAACCGAAATCGCCCGATATAATATCAATTGATGTTGGATTGTAAGAATTGTATATGCAAAGAGCTCTCCCCACAGTACTACAGACCAAAAAAGCATAGACCAAAAACGAAAAATCATCATATTCATAGAAGCTTATTCAAACAAGAACGATATATTAAATAGTGTTATTTACAAATACATACTATTAGGTGCTTTAGCTGCAGTACAAACTTGACTGTGTTGCAAAAAAGTCCGCATCCCATCTTCCATATCACAAAGCAACAAACTATTTTCCATCGCATTCGGGAACTGTCGAACAATAGCATTTTGTTGACTATGAAACAACAATTGCTTGGTCGAACCACCACCATATTTCAAATACTTCTGATTTAGAGCAAAAAACTCTTTCATTTTTCCCCTTTCCTTTTTAGCCAATTTCCACTTACATTCGGACAACTGTTGAAGAAATATCGATTCCAAAAAAGAAGCGGCGGGTGTTTTGAAACGATACACATACCCAAAGCGTCTTTCCAACCCAGCATTGAAAGAAAAGAGTTGTTTCATATCTGTCTCATATCCCGCCATGATAAAGATGACTTGTTTCTCTTGATTCGACATTGCCTCTACTATTTCCGTTAAGACTTCTCTTCCATACATATCATCACCATCTTTCGACGAGACTAAAGAATAAGCTTCGTCAATAAAGATGACACCTCCCTTTGCCGAATCGATTAATTTTTTCGCCTTTGCTACAGAATGTCCTTGATATTTTCCGACCCAATCCGACCTTTTTGTTATTTTGAACCTGCTTTTGTCAATAATCCCTAATGCATCCCACACATTAACAATTAAAGAAGCAAATGTCGTTTTCCCGGAGCCAGGCTTTCCAAGCAACAAGGTATGAAGAAAATGTCCATTTAACAAATTAAGTTTTTCTCGACATGTTTTGACAAAAGCGGGTTCTTCCTCCTCCTCTTCGTCAGACGAATCGCCATCGCCATTTTGTAAAGTATGAGTCAACAATGCAATCAGTGCCATTTTGGCCCCATCTGTCTCCGGGTCAAAGTCACCATCATCTTCATCGTCATCCGATGTGATTGTAGAAAAGGTCCGTCTTCGTTTCACTTTGCGCTGGACTGTTGTTCTTTTTCTTTTGGAGCGACGTGGTTGTTTGGAACACTGTGCGATGAAATAAAGAACCATTTTGGAAACAGTTTCTTTAATATCGTCGTGGCCCACAAAATCTGTCAATTTTTTGAGAGCAGGGACTAATTTGGGGAAAAGTTTGGAATGATTTTTTAAATAATGTGTCAATCGGTCAACGTGAGCCATGTTGTTACTGGACATCTTTTTGTTTGCATGCCTTATATATTTGTGAAATAAATAAAAATATATGTGTAGAATATGGATTTTATTGAACTATCATATTTAGAAATGGATGACATGAACTTGTTTTGGATAGATATTCTTTTTTTTATGGTACATGTCTATTTAAAAATCAGCCTCAAGTGAAAAGATTGTGTCAGAGTCCTTTTTGCCAACATGTGCTAATTGATATTCGGAGACACGTCTTTCGAAAAAATTGCTCTTTGCATCTATAGATATCATGTCCATAAATACTAGAGGTTGTTGCGCATTCCAAATTGGTGCGTATTGAGCGTCCAACATCGAAAGTAATCGGTCTGAGACATGATGAATGTATTCGACCATTTGTTCCGCATTCAATCCGGTCAATGTCTTTGGTAAAGCTGCGCGGATAAAATTTTCCTCTAATACTACTGCTTCTTTCAAAATTCGATGTGCAGTTTCTTCATCGAGATTCTCTTTTTTGGGGAGCATGTTTAACATTTCTATGGCAAATTTGGCATGCAAAGCTTCGTCTCTTTGAATCAGCTCATTTGAAAATGTCAGACCTTTACATTTGTCCTTTGTTCGGAGCCAGTAAAGTGAAGCAAATGATGCTGAAAATAGAACACCCTCAAAAATGCAAAATGCCCAAAGACGTTCTGCAAATGGTCGCTCGGGATTCATATATTTTTGGGCAAAATCGCCTTTGGCTTTGATGGTTGGTTCTTTCGAGATAGCATTGAACAATTCGTCTTGTCGGTGAGTGGGTGAGAATTTGGAAAGGGCAAGTGAATATGTTTCGGAGTGAATTGTCTCTATAAATGATTGGAGTGTGTAAAAAGCTCGACATTCTGCCACTTGTACTTCGGACATGAATTGCTCCATTAGATTATCAACGACTAACATGTCGGACGATGCAAAAAAGGCAATGATATGTAGAAGAAAATCTTGAGCTTTGGGTTCTAATGTTTGCCAGTCTTTGATGTCGTTTGACCAGTCGATTTCTTCTGTTGTCCAAATGACGGACTGTTGTTGTTTGAAGACATCCCATAAATTTTGATGTTTGATGGGTTTTAATACTAAACGTTTTTGTTTGGGGTCTGTGAAGAAATTCATTTGTTTCATGTCAATAATGAGATATATATATATGTCATTTTGTAGGGAATATTCGAATGACATCATGTGTGAAAGAGGATTGGATTTATGGTTTGTGGATGTTTCTAACAGGTCTCATGTTATTGCTCTCGGGTCTTTTGTCGATAGTAGTACTTCAACCAATATTTTCATTCAAAAAGGTAGAGGATTAGATAGAAAGTCAATTTAATGTTTTATATTATAACAAGTTTTTTATAGGATACTGAATTCACAACATTCACGAGATTATCTAACAGGGATACCTAACAGGGATACACTTATGGAGTGACAAGTTTCTCCTCTTCGGCATCTTTTTTGGCAGATGCCTGTGCAACACCACACAATTCTGTAAATATTAACAAGTTTGGAATGTGTGCAACCACAATCGCTGACACGAACGACAGAGTAAAACTTTCGAACGACATAGTACAAAATTGCGTAGCACAAGCTTGTCCCGACGAAAGATGTCGACCAAGACCCGTATCTAACTTGTCACACATCCCGACCCAAGCAACAGCTGCCCAGATAGACAATGAAACAGAGAGTACGGTCCAAACAATATTCAAATAAAAGAATGCCTTTTGTCCAACACTCTTCTTTTTTTTGTCATAGTCAATGATTGCTGTATGAGCACCAAATAACGCAGAGCCAAATGATAACAATACAAATGTAAAACCACCACACACTGCCAATGCGGAGCCATTACTAAATGGTGAACAATCGCCTTTTGGATTATTATTTTCGTCGAGTTGTTTTACACACGGTGGTACAACAAGCCATCCGCGAGCAACATCGCTGTTACCAGCTGTTTTACCATCAATGAGAATGTCCATTGCTTGTGCCGACTCATTTTTGACACTTCCACATACTTTCGTAGCGTCGCCATTTGTGATATCTCTGAAATTAGAACAGGTACTACTTTTGATGGCAAAACTGTGATTCAGATTTTCAAATTGTATGTTCGAGCCGGGGAAGTTGGTATAGTCCATCATTTGGCCTGCCAACCAGAGAGTGCTCAATGCAAAAATGACCGTTAAAAGCGATACAGCGGCACGTGCATAATTAATATTCGTTTCTGTTTTATTGGTTTGAATTTTCTTTCCCAAATTACTTTCCTTTGCTTTGGCGAAATATGAACCCATTTAATATTCAAAAAAAGGTATGTGCTTATATAGTGCCCAGTTTTAGAATACTTATGAAGAGACATTTCAAAAATCAAACGAAAAGTACCACATTCTTTTCGTTATCGACCGGATGACGACGTCGTCTCATTGCACAACAAATAAATGCAGTAGCTATCAACAAAAAAACTATCAAAGCTGCTATTGAAATCAAAATAATCATTTTGAAGATGTATTTAGATGTCCTTTATTCATTTTGTATATTCATTATATTTGATACTCTCCACATAAGTGATTTTATTATTTACAATTAAAAACATGATATACAGCAGACTTTTTGAAGCAATTGTTGAGACATGTTTTATCCATGTCATACGCCTCTTGTGCAGTTAATATTCCATCTGAATTCGCATCACAATCTTTCATGACCCTATCTATTCCTCCAAATAAGTCAAATGCTTTCCACTGCCACCAAGGTAGATGTTTTGAGATGGCTTGTGATAATTCATCTCCTGTAATATGTCCGTCCGAATTTGTATCCGCAATACCATAGAAACATTCAATAGATTGTTTTTTACTGGGACATCCCAATGATAATTTTGGAAGTGATAAAAGCAAGACTATTTTCAACATAATTACAAATTTTTTTTTTTCCATATTTATTATTCATCCCCTCATTTATACTAACAAATGATTATGATACATTTCTTTTCATTCCAACCAACCGCAACAACCCAGACTTCAATACTCTCTATTTAAACAACACCGCCACCCCCAAATGCTTCACAAACTTCCAAAACTATCAACAATAAAAAAGCATCCTTCCACATGGACAGACTCCGAAAAACGACACTGGCTATTTCAGAACGACCTACCACTAACAGAAGAAATAGAAAGACTGATTAATAATGATATTTTGGACGAGCGATTGAAAATTGTCTACATACACACCAGCAACCAACAGCCTCCATCACAAGACGAACTCATCCAATTGCAGCGCAAAAATGCCCAGTCAATAATCATTTCAATCTCTGACATACATCATCAAAGTGGATTCAAATCCTGGGCATTTGTAGAAACGGTCGATGTAGTATAAAGCAATAATACAACTGACCAACGGAATGTACCTACGATGGATATCAACAATATTATTAACAATTTGTTTTTTACTCCAGATTCGAAATTTCAACACTTATTTAGTGAAACACCGACGCATTCACACCGAAGCACTGACATATTTAAACTCCGACGTTTGCACGGACCCAATAACCCGAGCCCAATTGGGCACATTCAACCTTTGCGTCAAAGCCGAACACATAGTCGACGAGCAACCCTCGTCTGCAGCCTTTTATGATATCTTAAACGATTGGTACCCCTGCGGCCATGCTCGTTGCGAGGGAATGTTCGACTGGTTTTGGGCCAATGCTCACTGGTTTATTATAGGCATTGGTGGATTTAGCATGATGATATATTTCAAATGGGTGGACCACCAACGTGACATCTTATTTACAAAAATGAGATTACCGACTTTGACCCATAAGAACCACCATATAGATTAGTAGTATAAAAAGAATCTTTTTTGAAATCATAAATGGGTGACAATTGGAACGAACACACAATCAATTTTTCCCCTGCGGAATCACTTCATAAAAACGAGATATCTATACGTGTCCTAGACGAAGATTTAACTGAACAAGAACGAATACCAAAAATGAAGGAACGAGCAGATTTATTAGATGGAGCCACAACTTTGGAACAGATTACCAAACGCCAAGAGTTAACTGCGCGTGTCAAAAGTGACCCATGTTATAAATTTTTAATGCAAGTTTCTGCCTTTTCTGCGCGTCGTATCAGTAAAATAACCAGTACTTCTGGCAACGGCATTGCGCGTACACCACATTTAGAGAAATCTCTTTCTGGTGATATTTGCTCCAAGGATACTACTGTTCATGATTGGTTACAAATACCCGAAATTTCCGGTGTGCTTCATCTTTCAGCAGACGCATATGGCCACATGAAAGAAGCACAAAATATAGCTAATCATTTTGCAAATAGAAATATTCTATTAAAAGATTACATTGAAAAGGCAGCATATCAAACGTTATTTGCGCGTCTTGTAGCAATAAGAATGATTCTCTCATCCACACTGGCTAAATCAGATTATCATAAAGATAAAACATATTTAAGATTACATAGGGAACAGAGTATGGTGCTCAATGCACTGCGTCGGATTAAAAGAAATCACTTCCGAAGAGTTTGGACTGAACCCGCTTAGACTATGAACCCACTTAAGGGGCTTTACAACCTACATTACAAAAAAAAGATTATCAATATGAGAGTTATATAATTTATTTTATTCATACAATTTGTTTGTACACATCCCTAGGTAGATTTAATCGACCTCCTTTTACGAATTCCGGATTCAATAAATTGAAAGCTGGAAATTTTTCCTGAATTTGAACAATATTTTTCACCAATTTTTCAAACACTGGATGTGATGGGTCAATTGGAGCAGTGATAAAGTCGGAAGATTTTGGTGGAGTTAAGTTAAAAATAATTTCTGGTTTCATTTTATCCACAAAAGAGGCCGAGCCAGAAAAATGACAACAACGCATCAAAATTATCTCTTGGTCAGTCAATTTGTACTCATCCTCCAGAGTTCGAAGTTGTTCAGTACGAATGGTGGGCTGACGCATGACTTGCGTACAAAAAGCTAACTTGTCATCCCAAGAACAAGAATTCTCAATACGAGCAATATTTTTGTCATTCATTTGTTGCCACGTATAGAATGTGGATGACATTCCTAATGAAGCGGGATAAAATCGATGAGCATTCGTCTTGCTCTCATACATGCGGTATCCACCCAAACCAGATGCTTTCATCAAAATCTTATCCGAATGTTTGACACAATTATTAGTGAAATAGACATGACTCGTATCTGTCAAAACATCATTGACTGTATCTGAATACACATTTGTGACGTTCATTTTTTTCATTAATGAATCGCGATGTTTTTCACAATATGTTGAAATAGATTTGGCCTCACCAAAAGCGGTACGCTTCCATTCGGTTGCAAGCTCACCAGCAGCAACATTGCCATTCAACCATTTGTCATACAATGAAGTCAAATTTGGAGAAGTATCCACAATAACATGATACGACACATCCTCACACCCAAACTCATCTGGTCGAGATGTAGTAAACTCACCAACCAACGAGCCAGATGTTTCAAATTTCACTTTTTGAAACACACTTTTCTTCACGGCACCCGAAACCGCATAGAGAGAACGACCACGACCAATCATGGGATGAAACCACGAGACATCTTCACGGCTGAGTTTGTAGTTACGTTCGACACAAACGACGAGACCCTTCGTCACAAGTGGCACATCCATTTGCAGAGCAGTATCTAAATCAATCGAAAAGTTCTCAAGTACTCGAACACTTTTGACAGAGTCACTTTGTTTCTCTAAATGTGTCAGGACATGTTGGAGAGCTTGTTTCTCTGGAGCTTTTAAACTACTATTTTCATTTTGGATAACTTCAATTGTCATTTTTATTATCCAGTACATATTATATAGGGTTTTTTTGTTATTGATGCTATACTACTCTTTGAGTTCTACTACTTTTTGATGCCACGTCGTATCCCACAAATTCCAGAGCTCGTTCGGAACTGAGATGGGACTACATTTGTACACACACTCTTCATCGTGACATTTTTGATTGACTATTTTTCGATGAATATTGATAGATAACCAAATATTGTTTCCACGATGACATCGCTTAGCTATCGCACAATTCGTGGAGTTGGTAGGAACAATATAAATTCCATGACTCGTCATTGATAATTTATGCCGTTGTATTTTGGTATCTAGAGTTGAATCTAACCAATCCAATATTGGACCAAGTAGTGGACAATATGTATCAACTTTAGTATTCGCTCGTCGCTGCATTTTTTCACGCGCGTGCCATGTATTTGTACATTGCTCATATCTGAAGAGTGAAAATGGCGACGCAGATGTGGAAACCGGTGTTGACGAATCTATCTCCAAACAATCTTGAATTTCATTCGCAGGTGGACTTTGGACCAACAACGAGCTCCATGGTAATCGATGTTTCAATTGACGGGAAGAGCCACATTTGGTGGAACCATTCACTCGGAACATTCTATTTTTGGTATATACGGCCGTGTCAATCGCGTGTATGCAATCTTTGGCCGAATCGTCCGAAGACATATCCATTGCTAGAACGGCACGGCGTACAAATGCGCCCACGTGGTAAATGTTTCTAAAATAAAGATTTGTACAAATCACATGCCAGGAATATTTTTCTTGATTACAAGAGTCTATCACTTCGAATGTGCCGTCGATGTTGTACATGACACGCACCACATTATAAAAAAATTTGACAATTTTATGAATATTAACGGTCTGAGTGGATTCAATGTCCAAAAAAAGCCGAGATGCTTTATTTTCGACCAAACATTCATACCAATGTCGATGTGATAATTTGGAGTAAATAACATTCAATTTTTCCGTCTTACCGACAATAAAATGCTTTTGACCAGTCGAAGAGATATCCTCTGCTACAACGATATCACTATCTGCAACATTTTGCAATGCTTCACGAAGAGTACGAAACATAGAATATGATAAAAAATAGGAGTTGTCATTTGAAAATATCATAATCCTATCTTAAGAAGTACTGCACGATTTAACTTTTGTTCATTATATAAAGGCTGTCAATCTTAGGAAATATCATGTCCAAAATCCAACATCCAAATGACGAAACCAAGAAATTACAAGAAGTATCTACTACTATCCCTTCTGTGGTAGAGCTCACAAACTCTGCTCCAGCCGTCGACCAAGAAAAAGAATTGCACACCACACGTGTTGTATTTGAAGCCAATGCGACCGCCCAACAGATGCAAGATGGTGTCATTGTTCAACTTGCCAATGCTTCCCACGTCTTTCACTCTTCATCGGATGAAGTCGATGTGACCAAAGGCATTTTGACTTCCATCACTGTCAAATCCATCTATTCCGATTGTTCTGAACCGGTGACCTTTGCTCTTAATTTGTACAACTCTTCTAGTAAAGAACCGTCAATCAAAAATAATAATGGATGGTTGCACACTCCTACAGAGACCGACTTTGGTTCCATGGCCACATCCAAAGATGAAGAGGGTTATCGCAACCTTCTCGCCGTCATGCCATACGAAAAATCTCGCTCCGAATTGAGTGTCTATGAACCAAACGAAATTGCTACCGACCGTTACATTCAACAATATGGCAATTACGATGCCAAGAATTTGTTTGATGGTGTTGTCGCATTTCCAGGTGAACAATACTATTTGGTCTCGCAAGACCATGTCGTTCTTAATGTCATTCGACAAAATTGGGAACAACTTGGTATTAATGTTGATAGTGAAGCTAGATTTAATGGTAAATATGTACAAGTTCCTGCTCACGTCTTTGACCGAGTTGTTAGTGATTTGAAATCTCATGTCCTTGCACGCATGCCCTTTACCAATTTGAATGATGTCAGAGCTAAGTTTCATAGCAAACCTACGGCTCATTATTCCGATTCTCATCCGGATGGCGAGAAGGGTTTGTACAAAGTTTGTGTAGAATTGCAAATGAATTATCAATTCCCAGCCGCTGTTGTAGAAGATAAAGCATAAATTACTATTTAAATATACAAATGAATTAATTATAGATGAATAGCTATCATTGTACTTGGCATCTGTGCCAGAGACCTATCTTTTCATTGACTTTGTGTCGAGGCCATTTTAGAGCTTTTAAAGTTCCTTGTGCTTGGCCTCAATGTAATCGTGTTTCTTTTTGTAGACAAGTGTGTGCGCATCATTATCGGAAAAAAGAGTTTCCGGATGTTGTGAGGTGTAAATATTGTCATCAGTCAGCGTACATTGATGACAAATGCTTTTATCATTATACTATGAGAACTTGTGTGCGGTGCGATTCAAAAGTCTTTTCTAGGCAATTGTGTCAAAAACATTATATGAAGGAGTATAGAGAGAAAAAAAGATTGGAGCAGAATGTTCATTGAAATTGATATTGTTCAATATATTCGCCGCGCATATCAACATAATCGCTACATAATTTCACATTTTTTTTTGTAATCTAGTTATTTCATGTTGTTGCTCTTCGTTGTCGGATATTAGGCCTGCTATGTACTCGTCGATATGTGCAAACTTTGTTTCGAATTCTCGTATAATACCTTCGATTCTTTTCACTTTATTTTCTAGTGTTGTGATGCTCTTTAATTGAACGGCGTTCTTTTCCAGATGAACAGTACTTTCTTTTCTTAATTTTTTTTGCAATTCTTCATATTCTTTTTTTCTTTCTGGAGTGATGCGAAAAATTTCTTTTCTGAGGGATGACATTTTTCTTTTAACAATGTATTGAAATCATAATCAAAAATATCATATGTTGCATTTTTGTGGGAATGTTGAATCCTTTATATATGTATGAATACTGGCACTTTTTCGAACTTTTTGGACTGCATCATGAGCTTTTTGGGCTGTGGCACGAGCAGCGTCACGAGCAGCATCACGAGCGTATGCACGAGCAGCGTATGTTTCTGTGCTTAATCTATCCATATGTTTGACCTGCTTTTGTTCTTCTTTTGCTTGGTTGAACGACGTGGCACCTTGAAACATGTTCTCATTGTACAATACGTTTGACGTGTCGAACGTGAGTGGCTGATTGAACGCTGTGGCACCCAGAAACATGTCACGCATATCCGTCACCTGGGACGTGTTGAACGTCAGCGGCTGATTGAACGTTGTGGCACCAAAAAACATGCCACTCATATCCGTCACCTGCGCTGTGTTGAACGTCAGCGGCTGATTAAACGCTGTGGCATACTTAAACATTTCGCGCATGTTCGTCACCTGCGATGTGTCGAACGCCAGCGGCTGATTGAACGCTGTGGCTTCATAAAACATACCCTTCATAGTCGTCACCTGCGCTGTGTCGAACGTCAGCGGCTGATTGAACGCGATGGCACCAGCAAACATGTAACTCATGTTCGTCACCTGGGACGTGTCGAACGTCAGCGGCTGATTGAACGTTGTGGCATCAGAAAACATGCCATACATGTTCGTCACCTGGG
>JGI20154J14316_10000155_pt1 | contig 58708 bp, 51 predicted proteins | sample COG_04_FD_14316 | JGI IMG/M metagenome (IMG submission 14316)
AAAGATATTCACTTAAATCAGTAAGTTTTAATAGTACAAAAAAAGTTTTAAATTACGCAGATGAGATGTTTTACTTGTTTAATGTTTCTTATTCAAAATTATCTTCATTTATTCCGATAAATGATAAGCAAATTCAATACATGAAAGAAAAATTTCTTTCATTTATAAATCCAGAATTTATAAAGTTTACGTTAGATAATAAAGGCAAACTAATTGGGTTTGCAGTTATAATGCCCTCATTTGCTAAACCATTACAAAAAGCTAACGGTAAGTTATATCCGTTTGGATTATTCCATTTACTACATGCTAAGATATTTCCGAAAAATGTCACTCTTTTTTTAATCGGTGTACACCCTGATTATCAAAATAAAGGTGTTACAGCAGTGCTTTTTGATTCACTTTTAAAAACATTAAAAAATAAAGATATTAAGGAATGTATAAGGACGCCTGAACTAAAAGATAACACAGCAATTAGTAATCTCTGGAAAAACTTTAATCCTGTAACATATAAGACTAGATGCACATTTGTAAAGGACTTAATTAATCCATAGTAGGTAAATCCTCAGAAAGTTTTTTATAAACTCCTGACAATAGCCTTTCTCTTATTGAAGAAAATGCTTTAAGAGTAACTTGAATGTCTTCAGAATTGTGAGAAGCAGTAGGGATTAACCTTAGAAGAATTAAACCTTTAGGAATCACTGGATAGATCACAGTTGAACAAAATACTCCATAATTCTCTCTCAAATCTTTAACCAAGGCAAATGCTTCAGGAACTGTGCCGTTTAGATAAACAGGAGTTACACAACTTTGAGTTGACCCAAGGTCAAAACCTTTTTCTTTTAAACCAGATTGTAATTCATGAACGTTATCCCATAGTTTTTGTTTAATTTCAGGTTTAGTCTTGATTAATTCTAACCTTTTCAATGCACCAACAACTAATTGCATTTGTAAAGATTTGGCAAACACTTGGGATCTTAGGTTGTATTTCAAAAAATCAATAACTTCCTTATCAGCTGCAATAAAGGCACCAGTACTAGCCAACGATTTAGCAAAGGTTGCAAAGTAAACATCAATATCATCTTGAACTCCTTGCTCTTCTCCAGCACCTGCTCCAGTTTTACCGAGAGTTCCAAAGCCATGAGCATCGTCAACTAATAATCTAAAGTTAAACTTTTCTTTTAAAGCAACAATCTCTTTTAACTTACCTTGTTCACCTCTCATACCAAAAACACCTTCTGAAATAACTAAAATACCACCACCAGTGATTTCGGCCATTTTAGTAGCTCTTCCAAGATTTTTTTCAAGACTATCAATATCATTATGCTTATAAGTAAATCTTTTACCCATATGAAGTCTAACACCGTCAATAATGCATGCATGTGAATCTACGTCGTAAACAATAATATCATTTTTAGATACTAATGAGTCTATTGTTGACATAATACCTTGATAACCAAAGTTTAGTAAATATGCAGATTCTTTATTTACAAATTCAGCTAATTCATCTTGAAGCTTTTCGTGTAAATCAGTATGTCCAGACATTAATCTAGCACCCATTGGATAAGCAGACCCGTATTTTAATGCAGCTTCTGCATCAACCTTTCGAACTTCAGGGTGGTTAGCTAAACCTAAATAATCATTAACACTCCATGTTATAACTTCTTTTCCTTGAAATTTCATTCTATTTGAAATAGCTCCTTCTAGTTTAGGGAAAGCAAAGTAACCTTCAGCAATTGAAGCCCATTTACCTAGAGGGCCTTTGTCATTATAAATTCTTTCAAATAAATCTCTCATTAATAAATTATTTTATGTACTGAATTTTTTCAATAGTTTTTTCATGTTCACTGTCAAAAAATCCTTGAGTTTCCATCCATTTATCACTATAAATTTTACTTAAATACCTAGATCCATGATCTGGAAAAATTATAACAATTAAGTCATCTGACTTAAATTCATTTTCTAAATCAAATTGCTTTACTGCTTGAACAGCAGCTCCGCTAGTATATCCAACAAACAATCCTTCAGATTTAGCTAACTCTCTAGCAGTATGTGCACTATCCTCATCTTTTACTTTCATAAACTTATCAATAAGATCAAAGTTTGTAGCTGAAGGTATAAGGTTTTTACCTAGACCTTCTATTCTGTAAGGGTAAATTTCCTTTTCATCAAACTCCTTGGTTTCATGGTATTTTTTTAAAACAGACCCATAAGCATCAACTCCTAATATTTTAATATTTGGGTTCTTTTCTTTTAAAAATTTAGAAACCCCTGAAATTGTTCCACCGGTTCCACTACATGCTACTAGGTGAGTAATTTTTCCTTTAGTCTGTGTCCAAATTTCTGGGCCAGTAGTTTTGTAATGCGCCTCAATATTTAAATCATTAAAGTATTGATTAATATATACAGAACCTTTAATTTCTTGATGTAATCTTTTTGCAACTTCATAATAAGATCTTGGATCATCAGCGCTAACATTTGCTGGACAAACATAAACTTTAGCACCCATAGTTTTTAGCATATCAATTTTATCGGAAGAAGATTTAGAACTTACGGCTAAAATACAATCATAGCCTTTAATTATACTTATCATTGCGATACTAAAACCTGTATTACCAGAAGTTGTTTCAATGATCGTATCACCAGGTTTAATTATCCCCTTTCTTTCTGCTTCCTCTATAATAAATAAAGCTATTCTATCTTTAGAAGAATGACCAGGATTAAAAGACTCTAATTTTGCGTAAAAGTTGCCTTTAAAACTTGAAGTTATATTGTTTAATTTCACAAGAGGAGTATCTCCTATTAATTGTAAAACGTTACTAAATACTGATTTGTGTTTTTTCATCTATATTATAAACATAATTATGTTACATAATTCAACTTTAAACAATAACANCAGCAAAAATAAGTGTTTTTTTTTAAATGACACGAAATACTATCTTATTTATAGAAAAATTCAATGAAATCAAAAATTAGTTATTGTATTAATAAGTTTATAGGGATTTAATTGATGATATAAAGTATTCGTGATGATTATTGGTATAGTTTAAATGAGTAACCAGCCTTAACTTGTTGCTTCCCATGGAAATTAGTTTAATATTTAATTTATTTAGTTTTTTTATAAAAGAAAACTCATTTATATCTCCTTGAAGTTGGAAAATAACAATATTAGTTTCAATCTTTTCTACGGATTTAACAAATTTAGATTTCTTTAAAACTTCTCCGATTTCCTTTGCCTTTTTATGATCTTCTGACAATCTTTCAATATTATTATCAAGAGCATATAAACCTGCATTTGCCAAATACCCAGCTTGTCTCATACCACCGCCTAAAATCTTTCTAATTCTCAAAGCATTATTCATAATGTTTTTGTCCCCTATCAACACAGAACCTATAGGACAACCTAAGCCTTTACTTAGACATACTGAAATTGTATCAAAAATTTTACCGATTTCTAATGGGTTATCTCCATTAGCAATCAAAGCATTCCATATTCTAGCACCATCTAGATGCATTCCTAAATTATTTAATTTAGCAATCTTTTTAATTTGTTTAAGTTCATTTATATTCCAACAAGCACCTCCTCCTTTATTTGTTGTGTTTTCGACTGCAATAAGACTAGATAATGGACTATGATAAAAGTCTTTTGGATTAATTGAATCAGCAGCTTGTTTAGCATTAAACATACCTCTTTCCCCATTAATTAAATTAAAGGATACTCCACTATTAAAAGAGGCTCCACCACCCTCATAATTATAAATATGTGAGTACTTATCACAAATAATCTGTTCACCAGGGTTTGTATGTAATTTTATAGCAGTTTGATTTGCCATTGTTCCTGAGGGAAAAAACATCCCGACATCTTTTCCAAAAATTGAAGCAACTTTATTCTGTAATTGATTAACTGTAGGGTCTTCTCCATAAACATCATCTCCAACATTTGAGTCCAACATAAACTCAAGCATACCTTTACTAGGAACTGTTACTGTATCACTCCTTAAGTCTACTATCATGTTTAGTCAATTAAGTTACAAAGTGTAGACCCTATAGGTGAACCATCTGGTATTTTAGGACTACTTGTTAATTCAAATAATTCAGGTTTGGTATTGAATTTCCTTATAGTATTTAAATATTCCATACTATATCTGTTTTTATTTTTTTTAGATGCAAGAAGTTGAGAAATATTTGTAATTTCTTTGTTGGCTTCGGCCTTTACTTGAAAATATGATTTTTTATTTGAAGCTAAATTAAATAAAAACTTAAGATAGTTATTGTTTATGACTTGTTGATTTTCATATATATAATTATCAGAGTTTTCAATATTGTATTTATATTCTGTTTTAAAAGTATTGCTAGTCAAAGCCGATAACAAGTAATGTAAATTCATATTCTGCAATGAATTATTGGATAAGCTACTCTGAACCACTAACCTATTCATTCTTTCTGGGTTTAGCAATAATGATAAAGACATTTCACTGGCAGTAGAAACAGCGCTAAATGGATCAAAACTCACGCCAGTCATGCTTTTAAATGACTCTCTTGTTCTTGGGTAATTATAAGCTCTAGGAGGAAATAACTCTAATTTTGATTTAGGAATAGCTAAATTTTCAACCTTTAATGTTTTAAGTAAAGATATTAGCGCTTTATTTTGCCTATCAAAAGAAACATTTTCCACGATAGTTTGATTATCATCTCTGGTAGCATAGTTATAATCAAGTCCAGCAATTAATTTAACAACTGCTTCAGTTTGATATCTATGTAAAAAATATAAAGGAACAAAAACATCTTCAAGCTTGCTATATGTTTCATAAGATTTAATATTGAATTTAGAAAAACCCTTTATAGCTTTATCTCTAACTGCCAATATATTATTTAATCCTTTTACGACATCATTTTCGTTGTCCCATAAATGAGCATTTGCATGTGCGCCACTTTTGGATCTAGCATCCGAGTCAGTTATAAATCTTAAACCATCATTATAAGCATTTTCTAAAATATTATTTAATTCAACTTTTTCGTCTTCAGAATTAAACTCTGAATAACTATAAGCAACAGAAATCTTATCCCAGTCTCCAATTCCTACAGCATAAGCTTCACTTAAGTCAATTTCATCGTTGGTAATTTTAATTAATGGATGTGGATAATCCATTACTGATGAACGATTGTTAGTGCTAGCAGCAAAATTATGAGCAAAACCAATTGTATGACCAACCTCATGAGCACTTAATTGTTTAATTCTAGCAATTGCCATTTTTAACATAGGGTCATTATTGTTATCGTCAACAAAAGGCTTTGACAATAATGCTTGTGCGATTAAAAAATCTTGTCTAATTCTTAAACTTCCCAAACTTACATGGCCTTTTATAATTTCACCAGTTCTTGGGTCAACAACACTAGCTCCGTAACTCCAACCTCTTGTAGATCTATGAACCCATTGAATCACGTTGTATCTACAATCCATGGGGTCCGCATCTTCTGGTAATATTTTTACTTGAAAAGCATTTTTAAAACCAATAGCTTCATAAGCCTCGTTCCACCAACTTGCACCCTCAATTAAAGCTGATCTGACAGGCTCAGGAGTTCCGGGGTCTAAGTAATAAATAATTGGCTCTTTAGCTTCACTGTACTCGAGATTAGGATCGATTTTTTCTAATCTATGACGAGTAATGTACTTTTTTGTTATCTCATCCTCAACAGGTGTTGCATAATCCATAAAAGAAATAGCTAGGGCACCACTTCTTGGATCAAATTCTCTTGGTTTATATTCACTATCTGGAAGTTCTATAAAGGAATGATGTTGAACAACAGAAACAAGTGATGGGTCTGGTGAAACTCCACTTGTTATAAGATTGCCTGTTGGTTTTCCTGAAAACGTAAGTAATGCTTCAAATTCAGAATTTTTTGGAAAAGATTTTGTGTGGTTTAGTTCTATAGCACTTTTTGTTTTATCAATCTTGTAAACTCCTTGTTTAGCTAGTTTTAATCTATCAGCGACTCCATGCTTATCTTGCATTAAAAATGATGTAAAATCAATTAAATATTTGTTATCGTTAGTCTCTAAGATTTTAAAACCATAAATAACAGATTTAGCAAAAGCTTCTCTAATACTATTTTCTTCTGCNTTATTTGTAGTGATTGCTCTAAATGATAAATTTGGTTGAATCAAGAGTAATTTATTACCTGCTTTTTGAAAACTAACTAATCTTTCGTTTCCTAGTTGTCCTCTGTCTAAACCAATATCATTTGATCCTATTCCGGTAGCAAGTGAATTTATATAAAGAAAATCTGAATCTAAATTTTCAACCTCAAGATAAATTTTATCTGTTGAAGCGTCGTAATAGAAATCAAAAAAACCTTCAAACTTCTCTAATTTTTTATCTAAAATAGATTGTGAAAAGCCACTAAAAAATAATAAAAAAGCAATGAGTTGTATTAAATTTTTCATGATGAAATATATTTAATATAAAAATAATGAATAATTTTTTCTAAAAAATAACAAAAACAGAAATAAATAATTTTTTTGACAAACTTTATAATAGTAGTTTAGCTAAAAATTATAAGCAAAATAAATGATTACTACAGATCAATTTAGAAATCTTCAAGATCGCCTTGGTGCGTTAAGGAGGTATCTTTGACTTAGATGTTAAAAAAATTCAAATTCAAAATCAAGAAGAAAAGACTTTTGATCCAAACTTTTGGAACGATTCAAAAGCTGCTGAAATTTTACTAAAAGAACTTCGGGTTAACAAAAAATGGCTAGAAGATTATAATAATCTTGAAGATCAAATCAATGATATAGAAGTTTTAATGGAATTTTATAAGCAAGGAGAGTCGACAGAAAATGAAATTATTGAAAATTATAAGTCTTGTTTAGATTTTCTTGAGGAATTAGAATTCAAAAATATGCTCTCTGAAAAGAGTGATAGCATGAGTGCTGTTCTTCAAATTACTGCTGGGGCTGGAGGAACAGAGAGCTGTGATTGGGCTCAAATGCTAATGAGGATGTATGTCATGTATTGTCAAAAAAACAACTTCAAGCTTACAGAATTAAATTTACAAGATGGGGATGTTGCCGGTATAAAAACAGTAACTCTTCAAATTGAGGGGGGTTTTTCTTTTGGCTGGCTTAAAGGAGAAAATGGAGTACACAGATTAGTCAGAATTTCTCCATTTGATAGCAATGCCAAAAGACACACTAGTTTTGCTTCAGTATACGTATATCCATTAGTTGATGATTCTATTGAAATCGAAATTAATCCTGCTGATATTGAAATTACAACAGCAAGATCTAGTGGAGCTGGAGGTCAAAATGTTAATAAAGTTGAAACTAAAGTTCAACTTACTCATAAACCATCAGGCATTAAAATATCATGTTCAGAAACTAGATCACAACATGATAATAGATCTAGAGCATTACAAATGCTAAAGTCTCAATTATATGAAATTGAAATAAAAAAACAACAAGAAGAAAGGTCAGACATTGAAGCTGGAAAAATGAAAATTGAATGGGGTAGTCAAATTAGAAATTATGTTCTTCATCCTTACAAACTTATTAAAGATGTTAGAACAGGTCATGAAACAGGCAATGTTGAAGCTGTTTTGGATGGAGAAATAAAACCTTTTTTAAAATCATTTTTAATGATGTCAGGACAAACTAAAAAAACAAATGAATTGTAATATGATTAAAATTTACCACAATACCAGATGCAGAAAATCTAGAGAAGCTGTTGAATATTTAAAAGAAAAAAAAATTAAATTCACTATAATTGAATATCTAAAAGTAAATTTCACGATAGAGGAAATGTCAATGCTAATTAGTAAGCTTGACATTAATCCAATAAATATTGTGAGAAAAAATGAAGTTATTTGGAAAGAAAAATTTAAAAACTTAAAACATTCAGATATGGACATTATTAATTTATTAGTTTCAAACCCTAAACTAATAGAAAGACCCATTATAGAAGACTCTAACAAAGCTGTAATTGGTAGGCCATTAGAAAATTTAATAGATTTTATAAAATCAAATTAACATACTTTTAACAACATATTATAAAGTGAGGATTTATGTTTGTAAAAAACATCTGATGAAAAACTTCTCTTTCTCTTTTTTATTTTCTTTAATTTCAATCTGTAATATTTTTTCCCAATGGAATTCACAAGAATTTAAACTTACTGGTTCTGTTTTAGAATCTGAAAACAAAGAGTCTCTAGAGTATGCAACTGTAACCCTATTAAGTGTTAATGACAATAGTGTTGTCACTGGCGGATTAACTGATAAGAATGGAAATTACAGCATAACAGTTAAAAAAGGGAATTACAATTTACTTGTTGAGTATATTTCTTATGAGAATTATTTATTAAATGACTTAAATGTTTCCAAAAATATTCAATTAAATAATATCGAATTAATTCTTGATGTTGAATCATTAGAAGAAGTTGAGATTATTGCAGAAAACACAACTGTCGATATTAGATTGGATAAGAAAATATATACAGTTGGAAGAGACTTAACTGTTAAAGGTGGGTCTGTAAGTGATGTATTGGACAACGTACCATCAATTTCTGTGGATGTTGAGGGTAATGTAGCTCTAAGGGGTAGTGAAGATGTAAGAATTTTGATTAATGGTAAACCATCCGGTTTGGTAGGCTTAAACTCAGCTGAGGCCTTAAGGCAACTACCGTCTGAATCTATTGAAAAAGTTGAGGTTATAACTTCACCATCAGCAAGATATGACGCACAGGGAAATGGTGGAATAATAAATATAATTCTAAGAAGAAACAAACTGCTTGGTTTTAACGGCACAATAAATGCCAATATTGGAAACCCTAAAAGTTCAGGTATTTCTACAAACCTAAATTACAGAACTGGCGATGTTAATATATTCAATTCCACTGGTATTAGTGATAGACTTAGAATTGGAGATTCTTATGCCTACTCAGAATATTATAATGGTGATGATGAAAGCTCTTTTATTAGAGACAATAGAGATTGGGAAAGGGAAAGTAATAATTTATTTTCCAATACAGGTTTAGAATGGTATATTGATGACAGTACATCAATTACCACGTCATTTTTAATAAGTAATTCTGATGGAAATAATCTAAATGAAAATACAACGTTAGAACTTGATAGTAGTCAAAATATCATTAATGAAACTTTCAGGATAGAAAACGAATCATCTAAAGATGAAAATTATGAGTACTCACTTAATTTTGATAAAAGATTTAATGATGAAGGTCATAAATTAGTAGTCGATTTTCAAATTGGAGAAAATACTGATAATGAAAATTCTATATTAATCCAAAATCTTATAAACTTTGAGCAAATTACATCCAACGAAACAAGCGATAATAAACTTATAAAGGCAGATTACGTATTACCAATAGGGAAAAACAAGCAATTTGAGGCAGGATTTAAAATCGAAGAATCAGATTTAAATCAAGATTATAAAGTTTATTCTGATTTAAATAATAGTCTAGTATTAGATACTGACCAAAGTAATGTCTTTCAGTATAAGGAACAGATAAATGCTATATATTCTCAATATGGATTTAAAGTTGAAGATAAATATTCTTTTCTTTTTGGTGTAAGAGTCGAACAAACTAAAAAAGATATATTTCAAATCACAACTAATGAACTAATCAAAAAAGATGAAACAGGTGTATTTCCTACATTTAATTTTGGATTTGAAATCTCTGAAGATGAAAGTTTAACGTTTGGGTATAACAGAAGATTAAGAAGACCATGGTCAAGATTTATAAACCCTTTTCCATCAAAAAATAGTCCAACTAGTATTTTTAGAGGAAATCCAAATTTAAACCCAACATATTCAAATAATTTTGACTTTGGTTATTTGAAAACATTTGAATCATCCTTTACAGTTAATTCATCTGTTTATTATCAAAAATCAACCAATACTTTTAATTTTATAACCCAAGATACTGGAGAAACAGTTAATCTTGGTGGTACAGATGTACCTATAATTGAAAGATTTCCAATAAACCTTGCAACAAATTCAAGATTCGGATTTGAATTCAATCTTTCTTACAGACCATCAAAAAAATGGAATATAAATTCAAATTTTAATTTATACAACAATAAGGTTGAAGGAGAGTACAGAGACATAGATTACGGCAGTGAAAATTTAAGCTGGAGTATGAGATTAAATAACAAACTGACTTTGCCAGGAAAAATTGAGTGGCAGACTAGAATGAATTATAGAGGTCCAAGAGAAGATGCAATAAACAAAACTAAAGCCAGTTACTCAACAGATTTAGCATTTAGTAAAGATATTTTAGGTGAAAAAGGAACATTATCTTTAAATGTTAGAGATTTATTTGATTCAAGTGGAAGAATTAGTGAGGCCTTCAGAGAAACTTTTTATTCTGAATCTAAGTATCGCTGGAGCTCAAGAAGTTTTACACTAAACATGACTTACAGAATTAATCAAAAAAAGAAAAGATTCGACAGATCTCAACAATCATATCAAGGTGGTGGCGATGAGTATGGCGGATAATGTATAATTAATAAAAATAAAAAATTATGAAAGACTTCATTTTTAAGTATTACCCAATTATTATTGCCTTTATTGCTATGCTATATTCAATTGGTTTAGGGATTTCAGGAGATTTTGAATCAGCTCAGTATTCAGCTCATTGGCCAGGAACAATATTATTATTTGCAATTGCAATAAGACAAAGAAGAACATCATGAATATAGAAATGTTTATAGTAGGTGGTATTATTTGGATCGCATATATGTATTTCACATTACGGAACATTTGGTACAACTCAAAATCTGCAAAAAAGAAGGACAAAAAATAGTTAAAGACTAATAATTATGTCTAATTAAAAGTTTATAAACTAATATTCATTTAGTTTTTTACTTAAGCTAACTGATAATTCAAAAATACAAAGAAGATTGCATTGACTATTAGTAGATGTGTTGAGAAAGTAAATTCTTTTTCATTTATTTTAAATTGAAAAATAATATGCGTTAATATCCCTACTGCAAACCAACCAATGTAGTTTTGAATTGGAACGGATGGAAGATCAAATATCCAGAACCCTAGTAATGGTGCTACAGGTTCCATTAAAAAGTCTATAAGAAGCATAAATATTGCTCCCATCAAAACTGAGAAATACTTGTTTTTAAAAATTAAAGAAGACAATGAACCGGTTATAAAAGTTAATATTATCCAATTAATTCCAATTAAAACTGGAACTCCTAAAATTTTAGGTCCTAAATTATCTAAATAAACATATTCGCCAAAAATAAGTCCATAATTTACACCCAAAATCTCTGAAATCATTCCAATAATAAATATTAGAAAAACTGATTTAAGCTCAACACTATTAAGATACTTTTGATTCATAAAAAGTAAAACAAAAGAAACAAAAAGATTAATTGGTGTGAATGCTAAAAAAAATTCTTTATTTCCGTATGAAATACCAATCATTCCACAAATATGAAATAACCATATTATAAACACAGAAATTCTAGAAGTAACATTATTGGGAATTAGTAAATTCATTTAATTTTTTATTAATTGTGATACAATTTTGGCAGACAGCAAGCACAATGGAATACCTCCTCCAGGATGAACACTTCCTCCGCAAAAATATAGGTTTAGTATATCTTTTGAAAAATTAGGGTGCCTTAAAAAAGCTGACATTAAATTATTACTAGAAGAACCATACAAAGAGCCCATATATGACTGAGTATTAGCCTGTATGGTTCTGGGGGTATATATTTTCTCACATTCAATAAAATCTTCTAAATTAATATTTAGTAATTTATTTATTTTCTTTAAAACATTGCTTTTAACATCGTTAATCATACTATCCCAATCTTGTCCAGAATCATTTGGAGAATTAATCATTACAAACCAATTTTCATGATTATTCGGGGCGTCTCCTTTTACATCTTTTGATGTAATATTTACATAAACTGTTGGATCAGTGGAAATGGTATTGTCTTCAAAAATTGATTGAAATTCTTTTTTGTAATCTTTTGAGAAAAAAATATTATGTAAATCTAAATTTTTAAATTCCTTTTTAATGCCCCAATAAAATATTAGAGCAGAGCTTGATCTCTCTTGATTTAATGTCTTTTTCGGATGATAATGATTCTTTAATAAACTTCTATAAGTTGGAACAATATCCATATTAGAAACAACAATTTCAGAATTATAAGACTTTTCTCCAACCATAACACCAACAGCTTTTTTGTTATTTACTAATATTTTTGAGACAAAGTTTTCGAATTTAAATTTCACTCCTTGTCTTACAGCTAAATCATATAATGATTTTGTAATATTATTCATTCCTTTATCAGAAACATAGGTTCCGTATTCTTGCTCTAGATGCTGAACCAAAGTCATCATGCCTGGGGTTTTATAAGGAGATGATCCATTGTATGTTGCAAAACGATTGAAGAGCTGAACCAAATGAGGCTCTTTTAATTCAGAAACATTTACCTGATTAAGTGTTTTATTAATTTGGAATGAAAAAACATTAAAAATTCCTATTAATAAATCTTTAGAAAAATAAGTCTTTAATTTATGTAACGATTGCTCTAAAAACATAGTTTTAGTCAAATCATATTTTCTTTTGGCTTTAAGAAGATAAGCAGAAACAATAGATTTATTTACTCCTAGAGTCTTGTTAATTTCATTAATGAATTTAGATTTTTCAGAATAGGCATTAAGCATAACTCCATCATCCCAAAAATACTTGCAGGATATTTCTTTTTTTTTATAATTAAAGTAATCCCTTGGATTTTCATCAAACAGAACAAAAAGCTCATCAATGAAGTGTGGCATTGTTAGTAAAGATGGTCCCGCATCAAATCTATAAGGTCCTAAATTAAAACTAGTTAATTTACCACCAGGAAAATTATTGTTTTCAAAAACAGTGACATCATAATTNANTGACTTAAGCCTTAATGCTGTAGCTATACCACCTATACCAGACCCTATGACAATTGCTTTTTTCAATTTCAAAATACTTTAGTCTGTTTATCAATAATCTCAAACCTAGCAAACAAGTCTTCTTTATACCAATTTCTTTGTCTTGTTTTTTTAACTATTTCAGCATGATTTTTATTTTTATATGCAAAATTAGTAACAGATTCAATATTATTCCATATGCTAAATGTAGCTTGTTGAATAAATGGAAGCTCACCAATTCCTTTGAACCAAACAACACCAGAAGCATTTTTTATAGCCTTAGAAGCTTTTGGGACAGATCTCCAAAATTCAAATAATTTTCTAAAATTTAGAGAAGCTCTCGTTATAATAGCGATTTTTTTTGATTTATTTAATGGAATATTATCACCTTTAAAAGGATTTAATCCATCCCATTTACCATGACTAAGGATTGGATTCAAAAAATAATCCTCCCTTGACAAAGCTTTTTTTGAAATAAGAACAGAGTGATCACTTTTATTTATAAAATCATCTGCACTTAATCTATCTTTCCAAACACATAAAATAGAGTAAGTACCAAAGTCCGGATAAAGACTAAATCCTGCACCGGCTCCCGTTCCTAATAACTTAAAAAAATTAAGTCCGGGAACTTTATTTAGTACCTCAAAAGCTAGATACATTTGTTTAAAAGCCCAAAATTTATTTGATTTGTATTTGAAAAAAGAAATAGTTGTAACCACTAATTTTAATTAGTTTAAAATATTGGAGGTAATTTATTTTTTTTCAGTGTTGTTCTTTCTTGCGTCTCTGATTTCTTTCAATCTTTCCAATAACGCCCCTCCGACCCAGTAAGGAATAACAAAGGTTAGTAAAAATATCATCAGCCAAAATCCTATTGAAAGTATAGTAGCAAAAGCTAAAAATCCTAAATATTGATCAAATTCAAACATATTATAAAGAATAAGTTACAAAGATATAATCTTTAATAATCTTAAACAATTAATAATAAAAAAATAATTGAACTAAAATTCGTAAATTTGTAGTCTAATTTTTACATATAATTAATATGGAATATAGGATAGAAAAAGATACTTTAGGTGAAGTAAAAGTACCATTAAATAATCTGTGGGGAGCACAAACGGAGAGGTCAAGAATTAACTTCAAAATTGGTCCTTCATCATCAATGCCAATTGAAATCATTCATGCTTTTGCATATTTAAAAAAGGCTGCTGCTATTACAAATCACGAGAAAGGAATATTAGATACAGAAAAAAAAGATTTAATTTCATTAGTTTGTGATGAAATTTTAAATGGTATGCATGACAACCAGTTCCCTCTAGTTATATGGCAAACAGGATCTGGTACACAAACAAATATGAATGTAAATGAAGTCATCTCTAATAGATCTCATCAATTACAAGGAAATAATTTAGATAAAGGAGATAAATTTGTTAAACCTAATGATGATGTAAATAAATCTCAATCATCAAACGATACCTTTCCCACAGCAATAAGTATATCTTCCTACAAACTGATAATTGACAAAACAGTTCCAGCATTAGAAAGTTTAAGAGATGAGTTTAAAAATAAAAGTTCAGAGTTTGAAAATATAATTAAAATTGGTAGAACTCATTTAATGGATGCTACTCCTCTAACTCTAGGTCAAGAGTTTTCAGCATATGTTTCTCAATTGGATCATGGAATTAAAGCTCTAAAAGAATCTTTAGAACATCTAAGCGAGTTAGCTCTTGGTGGTACAGCTGTAGGTACAGGATTAAATACCCCTAAAGGCTATTCTAATAGAGTAGCTGAAGTAATATCAGATCTTACAAAACTACCCTTTATTAGTGCTCCTAATAAATTTGAAGCTTTAGCGGCAAATGACGCTATTGTTAGGACTCATAGTGCATTAAAAGGAATTGCCATTACATTAAACAAAATTAGTAACGATATAAGGTTTTTAGCCTCTGGGCCTAGAAGTGGAATAGGTGAAATTTCACTACCAGCAAATGAACCCGGAAGCTCAATCATGCCAGGAAAAGTAAACCCAACTCAATCTGAGGCGTTAACTATGGTCTGTGCACAAATTATAGGGAATGACACCTCAATCTCGTTTGGAGCTACACAAGGACATTTTCAACTCAACGTTTTTAAACCTATGCTTGCTTCAAACCTTATTGAATCCTGTAAATTACTTGCTGATGCTTGTAATAGTTTTAATAATAATTGTTTAAAAGGAATAAAAGCTAACAAAGAAGTAATAAAGGAGAAGCTAAATAATTCTCTTATGTTGGTTACAGCTTTGAACCCCAAAATTGGATATTACAAAGCTGCTGAAATTGCCAACAAAGCTCATGAAAATGGAACTACACTTAAAGAAGAGGCTGTTAAGCTAGGTTATGTATCATCTGAAGAATATGATGAATGGGTAAAACCAGAAAATATGATTTAAAAATAAAAATGTCCTATACTCTACTTATAAACATAAAAAAACTTCTACAAATAAGAGACCGTGGTACGTCTTATGTATCTGGTAAAGAAATGAGTGAGATTCCATCAATTGAATCTGCATACTTGGTAATAAACAATGGTATAATTGAAGAGTTTGGAGAAATGAAAAACTCTCCAAAAGATTTAGAAAAATTTAATATTATTGATTGCAAAGGTAAAATGGTTTTACCCTCATGGTGCGACTCTCACTCTCATATCGTTTTTTCTGGGAATAGATCCAATGAATTTATTGACAGGATCAAAGGTTTAACCTACAATGAAATTGCAAGCAATGGTGGTGGTATATTAAACTCAGTTGATAATCTTAGAAATACAAGTAAAAAAGACTTATTAGAACAGTCTTTAATTAGGATTAAAGAAGTTATTAGTCAAGGTACCGGCGCCATAGAAATTAAATCAGGATATGGTTTAAACATGGAATCAGAAAGAAAAATGCTAGAAGTTATTTCTGAAATAAAAGCTGAAAATAATATTTTAGTAAAATCAACTTTTTTAGGTGCTCATGCTTTTCCAAGAGAATTTTTAAATAAAAAAAATGAATATATAAATCTTATTGTTAATAAAATGATTCCCGAATATAACAATGCAAAATTAATTGATTTTGTAGATGTGTTTTGTGAAAAAGGTTATTTTGACTTAGATCAATCTGAAAGTGTTTTATCAAAAGCATATGAACTTGGAATAAAGTCTAAAATTCATGTTAATCAATTTAATTCATTTGGTGGAATTAAATTAGCTCTAAAATATAAAGCGTTATCTGTTGATCATTTGGAAGTACTATCAGAAAAGGATTTAAATGATCTAAAAAGTGGTTCTACTATTGCTGTTGCATTACCAACTTGCTCATATTTTTTGGGAATTAACTACACACCAGCAAGGAAAATAATTGATAGCGGTTTACCTCTGGCTATTGCTAGTGATTATAATCCAGGATCCTCCCCTAGTGGAAATATGAATTTTGTTGTAAGTACAGCATGTATAAAAATGAAGTTAACAGCTGAAGAAGCCATAAATGCAGCAACAATAAACGGAGCTTACTCAATGGGAATAAGTGAAAAAGCTGGAAGTATTACAAAAGGAAAAGTAGCTAACCTAATTATAACTAAAGACATAAATTCGATAAACGAAATTCCATATTCATTTGGAAGTGGAAAAATAAGTAAAATTATTTTAGCAGGTAAAATAATTAATTAAGTTGTTTTTCGACTAATTTTAAAATTTCAGTCTCAATTCTATTTGTATCATTTACTATTTTCTTAGCGTTTTTTAAAACACTTGAAACAAATTTCTTGTCTTTTAAGTCTTTGCAATTAATTTTTACATTTAAATATGCACCCATAACAGCTGTACGAATACAAAGGGCAGCAACACCTGCATCTGAAATTGAATTTGGATTACCTAGTTTAGTCATACATTTAATACTTTCTAAACAAGCAAACGAGGTTTTCATAACTTTAAAAGGAATTTCAATAGCATATTTAGTAGCTGATTCCATGGCTATAGATCTAGTTAATTTTTGCTTGTTTGTATCTTTAGGAAGAGAAATAGCAGACATTATTTTATTAAACGCCAGAGTGTCTTCATCTACAAGATTTACCAAAGTATTTTGTAATTCTAAACTTTGCTCCCCCCATTCAGAGTAGAACTCCCATTTATCATCCCATCCTCTTTTATTAGCAGATAAGTTCGCTACCATAGTAGATAAAGCAGCACCTAAAGCTCCCGTATAGGCAGAAATCGAACCTCCACCAGGTGCAGGAGACTCACTAGACGTTTTATTAGCAAAATTTATTAATGTCATGTTAGCTAAAACGTTATTTTTATTTTTTAATGCATATTCAATTATGCGTTCATCTTGATTAAAAGGTTGTAATTCATCTAATCCTAAAGTTTTTACCGCTATATAAATAATATCTCTTTCAGGGATAGCTAATGATCTACTTTGCTTTTTTAAAAAATATTTACCAGCATCAATTAGAACTTTTTTAGGCACCAAGCCTATCAACTCAGAGCCTGTAACCCTAAGACCTCTTGCGGTAGCTCTTTCGCAAGTTTTTTCAAATACATCATGTAAACTAGTTACATTAATGTTTGTCAAATTGTAAGATATTTGTGCTATTCCATATTCTTGTATATACCATCCTATACCTTTTAAGTTTTTGAATAATCCAGGTTGCCTTAAAGGATTACCATTACTATCCTTAATTATTTTACCCGAAATATTATCTCCCTCACGTTTAATTCTACCTGCTTCTCTCAAATCAAATGCAATAGCGTTAGCTCTTCTAGAAGAAGTAGAATTTAAATTAATATTATAAGCAATTAAAAAATCACGAGCAGAAATTGCTGTAGCACCAGATTTGACAACACTTTCATTAAACTTAGTTGGACCATAATCAGGTTTCCACTCCTTGGTAGTTATTTTCTTTGATAAACCTTCATATTCACCAGACCTGCAATTAGATAAATTAACACGCTTTTGTTCTTTAGCTGCGTTTTCATAGCAATAAACAGGAATATTTAAATCATCCCCTACTCTTTCACTTAATTTATGAGCGTATTCAATGGTCTCTTCCATTGAAATATTAGAAATAGGTATTAAAGGACATACATCAACTGCCCCCATTCTAGGGTGTTCTCCTTTATGAAGACTCATATTTATAAGTTCTTGAGCTTTTTGTATTAATAGAAAAGCGGATTTAATAACCTTTTCAGGCTCACCAACAAAAGTTATGACTGTTCTGTTTGTAGCTTTCCCAGGGTCAACATTTAATAATTTAACTCCTTCAACAGTTTCTATAACATCAACAATCTTGTCAATTATAATTTTATTTCTACCCTCAGAAATATTAGGAACACACTCAATTAATTGCATAGTTTATATTATTAAATAAATATATTAATATTAAATTTAATTATTCTAATAATACAACTATTAATGAAAGTCAATTTTAAAAATTATAAACCAGAGTATTCAACAAAATTTTACGATTTGAATATTGAATGGTTAGAAAAATATTTTTACGTAGAGGACCATGACAAAGAAGTATTAAGGAACCCTGAAAAGTATATAATTAATCAAGGCGGAATTATTTTATTTGCTGAGTTTAAAAATCATATAATAGGAACAGCAGCTTTAATGCCAACAAAAAATAAACATACATATGAATTAACTAAAATGGCCGTAAATCCAAATTATAGGAATAAAAAAATTGGACAAAAAATATTACTTAAAATTATATCAACAGCTAATAAAATGAAATTAAAAAAAATAATTCTTTACTCTAACAGAAAGTTGGAAAATGCTATACACTTATATTTAAAGTATAATTTTAAAGAAATTAATCTTGAAGAAAATTGTCCATATGACAGAGCAAATATAAAAATGAAATTATGTCTATCTTATTAATTTCCTGTATTTTATTCTTGTAGGCAAAACTTCTTTGCCTAGTCTTTTCTTTTTATTTTCTTCATATTCACTGTAAGCACCTTCAAAGAAATAAACTTCAGAATTTCCTTCAAATGCGAGTATATGAGTACAAACTCTATCTAAAAACCATCTATCGTGACTAATAACTACAGCACATCCAGCAAAACTTTCCAAACCTTCTTCCAAAGCTCTTAAGGTATTTACATCTAAATCATTTGTTGGTTCATCTAAGAGTAGAACATTGCCTTCCTCTTTAAGTGTCATAGCTAAATGGAGCCTGTTTCTCTCACCACCAGATAATAATTTGACTTTTTTATTTTGTTCACTTCCACTAAAATTAAATCTACTTAGATAAGCTCTAGAATTTACTTGCCTATTACCCATCATAATTAGTTCTTGACCATCAGAAAAATTTTCCCAAATACTTTTTTCTAGATCAATGTTTGTATGGGATTGATCTACATAAGCAATTTTTGCAGTTTCACCTATCAAGAACTCCCCTTTATCTGGGTTAAGCTCCTTCATAATCATTTTAAATATTGTTGTTTTACCGGCACCATTTGGACCTATGATACCAACAATACCAGCTTGTGGTAGGTTAAATTCAAGATTATCATATAGTAGTTTTTCATCAAAAGCCTTGCTTACGTTAATGGAGTTAATAACATTTGTTCCTAATCTAGGACCATTTGGTATAAATATCTCTAACTTTTCATCAAGTTGTTTTTGATCTTGGTTTAATAACTTGTCATAATTACTTAACCTCGCTTTCTGTTTCGTTTGCCTTCCTTTAGCACCTTGCCTAACCCAGTCTAATTCTCTTTCTAATATCTTTTGTCTTTTAGAAGCAGTTTTACTTTCTTGAGCTAATCTAGTAGATTTTTGATCTAACCACGAAGAATAATTACCTTTCCATGGAATACCCTCACCTCTATCTAATTCTAAAATCCATCCAGCAACATTATCTAAAAAATATCTATCATGAGTAACTGCAATAACAGTTCCTTTATACCTTGCCAAATGTTGTTCTAACCAATCAACCGATTCAGCATCTAAATGATTAGTAGGCTCATCTAACAATAACACATCAGGTTCTTGTAGTAGTAATCTACATAAGGCCACTCTCCTTCTTTCACCACCTGATAAGTTTTTAATTTTCTTATCAGAGCTTGGAGTTCTTAATGCATCCATAGCAATTTCTAATTTAGTGTCTAATTCCCAAGCATTAGAAGCGTCAATCATATCTTGAAGTAACGATTGCCTGTCCATTAGCTTCTGCATTTTATCTGCATCGGAGTATACTTCTTCTAAACCAAACTGATCGTTAATCGCATTATATTCATCTAAAATTGCTACAGTTTCACCNACTCCTTCCTTGACAATTTCTAATACAGTCTTATCATCATCGAGGATTGGTTCTTGTTCTAGCATCCCAACAGAATAATCTTGTAGAAATGTAATATCGCCTTGAAAGTTTTTATCAAGTCCAGCAACAATCTTTAATAAAGTAGATTTACCAGAACCATTTAAACCAAGAATTCCAATCTTAGCTCCATAAAAGAAACTTAAATAAATGTTTTTCAAAACAGGTTTGTTCTCTCCTGGAAACGTCTTGGTCAATCCTGACATTGAAAATATTATTTTTTTATCATCACTCATTAAACTCTACCTTTAAGAGCATAGAAAACCCATGCATTTGCAAAAAAACCAATTCCAACTGAAACAAAACCCCAGCCTGCTACCTCATTATATTTGAAGGCCCCAAGACCAACAAGTACTAATCCTATAATTATCATTATAAAAGTTGCCCAACCAAGGACTGTGTTTTTATTCATCATTTTCATATTAAACTATGATTTATTTCTTTTTTTTCTTTTTTTCTTTTTTTCATTTTTTTCACTTTCAAAATCTAACTCAATATACTTAGAAACTTCCTCTGAGGTTAAAATGGTATTTAGAGATTTCACAAATTCAAACTCGTTTAATTTAAGTTTACTTTGTCTAACATCTCTTGTATAATCTTCATTTTCTACTATTATATTATAATTTTCCATTTTATCGATAAGCAAGCCTTTAAGAATTTGCATTTCAAATTCATCTAACATAAATTCAGCTTTACATTTTGGCAAAACTTTATCTAATTCTTTGTAAACATCTAGAGTAGATACATATGCAGAGCTATCATATTTTGGCATAGGAGAATAACCTCTTTGCCCTCTTTGAACATTATTTAATTGTTGCGAAAATGATAAAATTGAAAACAAGCAAAGTAATACTGTTAATAAAGGTTTTTTCATTTAAAAATATTTTTTACTAAACTAATAAAATTATTATTTAATAAATGGAATTTCTATTATTTTAGTTTGTCTATTATTAATATATGTAAAACCTTTTGTTCCAAAAAAACCAGCTTCTTCCAACATAATTTTTATATCTCTATTCCACTCTGAAATAAAAGTAGTAATATTTAGTTCTATGGCATAGACAGTATTATAATTAAGATTGTAATCTCCTGCGCCCTTTACTCCTTCTTGAGAATCCCACATTCCAATAGTAGGTCCGGACGAATGTCCATAAGATCCCAATGGGTGTGTATAGATAGATGGTCTTAATCCAATATCTTTTGCTTCATTTAATGAATTAATAAGAATATCGTTTCCAGAAAGTTTGTGTTTAAAGTTATTAGTCAGAATATCTTGTAATTCATTCCCTTTTTTAAAAGCGTTTGTTAAAAAAACAGGAATATCGCTATCAGATTCCTTCATAACATAAGCTAAACGTTGACAATCTGAATTTAATCTTAGGTAGGTTATTCCAAAGTCACAATGAAGTAAATCACCATAATTAACGATTTTATCACTAGGTCTTTCAGAAAAAGAATTTAAATGATCTTTTTGAAGCTCACTATTTCTCTGTATATCCACAGTAGGATGAAACCAAGTGTCTAAACCTAGCTCTGTAACTTTTTGTCTCATCCACCATTCAATATCCGTAGTCGTTGTTAAACCTGGTTTTATCACCGAATTAGAAAATGCTTCTGAAATAATATTATGAGTAATAGATATTATATCTTCATATAACTCCATCTCATATTCTGTTCTTGTTTCAATCCATAAATTAGATAATGTTTCAGCGCTGACAATTTTATTTTGGTAATTTTCAGGAAGTACCTGCATAAATTCATCAAAGTCAGTTTTATCTAATCCATCTGAAATATTAAAATCTTTAGAAAAATTTAATCCTATTTTATCCGGATTACGTTCTTTTATTAACTCAACTAACCTTTCCCATTGAATTGGCTGTGTTTGCTTATCCCATGCTGAGATTATATTATCTCCAAAATTATATCTTGCTACAGCTAATTTATCAATTGTATTGTTTTTTTTATCTCTGTAAAAAAGTATAATAGTTCTTCTTCTAGCATTCAACCATTCAGCAGGTAACATTGTTTTTAAAACTGGATCTTCATTATATTCTCTGGAAATTAAAATCCACATGTCTATTTCAGATTCATCCATAAGATCTGGTAGAAGATTATTTAATCGATCTTTTAAAATACTATTTACAACTTCAGCTCTATTTTTTTCAGATAATATTTCTTGAGAAAATAAATTTATTGAAATTAAAAATGCAATAATCAGTTTATACATAATTGGTTAATTTACTGTTAGTTTGGTGTTAATTCTATCAATTTTATTTGATTTAGTGTATATAAATTTATTGATAAAATAAACTTCTTTAGGTATTTCGAATTTGTTTAAGGAATTGAAAATATTCTCTTTAAGTTTATATTTTTCAGATTCAATTATAAGTATTAATTTATCTCCTAATATATCATCTTTTAATGAAGATATAATATAATTTTTATAAATGTATTTAGACAGTTTTCTTTCTATATCTTCTGGGATTAGCTTAACCCCTCCAGAATTAATAATATTATCTGCTCTACCAATTATATAAAATTCCTGATTCGATTTTATATTAACTATATCTCTAGTGATTATCTTATTTTTAGTAATTGATGGAATATCAATTACTAAACAGTTATTTAAATCTGTTGAGATACTAACTCCGTTCAAAACTTTAAAGCTATTTGGTTTAGAATCATTTTTGGAGACTCTTTTTATAGCAATGTGAGTAGCTGTTTCAGTCATTCCATAAGTTTCATAATATGTATCAATATTTGATAAAATTTTTGAACTTAAAGAATCAGATACATTAGAACCTCCAAGTATAAGATTGTCTATATGTTTAAGTTTATTAATTGAATTACTAGCTTGCATTGGAGTCATTGCAGAAAAAAAATAATTTCGATCAATAAAGTCTGATGGATTGGAAGTTGCTTTATTTAATTGAAGATTTAATCCAATTACCATAGCTCTAACTAACATCATCTTACCAGCAATAAAATTCATTGGTAAAAAAGAAATAGCCGAATAACCAGACTTTAGATTAAAGTAATCTTTGGTCATATAAACAGAGCTTAAAAGTGATTTTTTTTCAAGTTTTATGACTTTTGGATCTCCAGTAGTCCCAGATGTTTTACATAAAATAAAAGATTTGTGATTAAATATTTCTAAAATAAAATTAGAAAGGTCAATTAAATCAATATAATTACTTTCGATATTTATTGAAGCAAACTCAACTAGTTCCCTCTCATTATAACTTTTAGAATTTAATTTAAAATTTTTATCAATAGAAATCATATCTACAAATATACAATACGTTAAATTTATAATTATTTTAACTCTATGTTTAATTATAATAAATATATTTGAATCAATTACTCCAAAAATTTGTTGAAATAAATGATAAAAAAAACTCTTTTTATAGTTTTAATTTTAGTGAATACCTTTACATATGCTCAATTTTATAAGACGTATAAATGGTCTGAAAAAACTACAAATGTTCAAGAAATTGATTCTAGCTTTCAAGAATCCTCTATTGGACTTTTGAATAAATATATTGTTGAATTTAAAGAAGCTAATGACAGTATAAACAACTCGTTTGAAAAATTTCTAACTAGACATACTATTATAAAAATACTAGATAGTGTTGGAGCTGAATACCATAAAATAATATATATACCGATGTATAATTCGGATTATTTAGTTGATTTAAAGTTAAGAACAATTGACAGTACTGGATTAGTAGTAAACTTTGACAATTCAACTCTAACTGAGTTGGACAACAAGGAATTTAATAAGAATTTTAAGATTTATCAATTACCTGAATTACAAAAAAATTCAACTCTAGAATATATTTACACCACTAAAGAAAGAAATGAAATTCATGGAAGCCAAATTTTACAGGAAGAGTATTTTAACGCCAAAACTGAGTTTATTTTAATTCCCAATAACTTTAAATCGAAAGTTAAATCTTACAACACTAATGAAGTTTTTAATTTAGATTTAATTAATGATATTAAGGGCAAGAAAATTATAATTAATAATTTAAAAGCTATAAAAAATGAGGAGTATTCAACACTTCAAGCCAATAGAGTCAACATTAGTTATCAATGCTATTTAGCTGATAAAGTAACTCCGCAAAATGAATTTTGGGAAAATATAAACGAAAGCATATACCCTATTGCATTTCCAAAGAAATACTCAAAAGAATTAATTGAGTTTAATGAAATAATTTTAAATGAGTTTAAATTGACTAAATCTAATGCTGAACCTCAAAACAAATATCTTTCTAAGACATTTAAGAAAATTAACATAATTGATAATTATATTAAAAATAATTTCACAATTCAAGAAAATGGTAATGCCGACTTGTCTCGTTTAGATTATATTTTAAAAAATAAAAAAGGTAGTAATATTGGTATTGTTCAACTATACTCGAGTCTTTTATCATATAATAATATAGATTACGAACTATTAATAACATCCAATAGATATTTCAACAGATTTGATCCTGACTTTTTTAATCCGGATAATTTAAGAGAAATTTTATTTTACATACCTGAGATAAAAAAATATATTATCCCAGATAAAAAAGAGTACAGAGTTGGGGAAGCTCCCTTCAATGTTTTAGGTAATTACGGGATTTATATCGACAAAAATAAAGATTATTATTTCAGTACAATAATTGAAAATGATAAAAAATACAGCACTATAAATCGTACAATAAACGTTGATTTTAAAAAAATGAAAGAAGCAGTAATTAGTGAAACTCAAGAATTTACTGGACATTGGGCAATTACTAACAGAGCCATGTTAAATTTATCTAATAATCTAAATTCAGATGAGTTCAAAGACTACCTAACTACTTCAGGGATAAAAGGGAAAAAAATAATTGAATATTCAATTATTAATAAAGATATTTATCAACCAAATTATAATAATCCGTTTGTAGTTAAATCTATAATCTCAGCAGAAAGTGTTCTTACTAGTGATAATAAAACTAGCAAGAAAAAAAATAAAAGATATATCTTTAATTTAGGTAGTGTTATAGGCACACAAAGTGAATTGTACTCTAATAACAAAAGGATAAATCCAATTGAAATAAGATATCCAAATTATTATGATTATAAAATATCTATAAAAATTCCTAGAGGATATAATGTTGAAGGAATTGAAAATATAAATATTAACGAAAATTATATTTCTAATGGAGAAATAGTTGCAAAATTTGAGTCAAGATATGTAATTGAAGGAAATCAACTAAATATTTCTATTGAAGAGTTCTACAAATCATTAAACTATAGTAAGTCTAAGTATAATGATTTTAGAAAAGTTATTAACGCAGCTGCTGACTTTAATAAATTAGACATTGTTTTTATTAGGAAATAGCTTCAGTAAACTTATTACCCAGCCAATTAATATAAATTGAATAATAATTCTAATCAATAATAATGATTTATTCAAAATAAAATTTTCACTTACTTGATAAGTAAATAGCATATCTAAGTGGACAATAAAAAATAAAATTAACAAACCTAAAAGTAAATAAACTCCTGTTTTACGAGTAGTTTTGAATAAAACCAATATACCGCCAAGAATCTCCAAAACACCAGTTAAATCCACTAAAAACTGCTTAAAAGGGATAAATGAAGGGGTTATGTTAATATAAAATTGTGGATTAATAAAATGAGCGAACCCAGCGTAAATAAATAAAATCGATATTAAATATAGATTTATATACTTTTTCAAAATTTGAATTTATCTTTTGTCCCAGACATCCTCTTCAGAAACTGGCAAAGAATTAACTTTTCCGGTTAACTTATCACTCCAGTTACTCCAATTGTACTTTTTTGAATAAATAAAGATAAGTAAAGGGAAAATTACAAATACTGGAATAGCTATTTCTGAAATAACCCAAGGGTTTGCGATAAATTCATTCCATCCAATATAAGTAGGTTCAGATGTGGCTTTGAAAATTGAATCTGTTTGAAAAGCGGTCCAATCTGCAGTAACTAGTAGAGCTATAAATAGGTTATTTGCAGCATGAAAACCTAATGCAAGTTCCAATCCTTCATCCATCAATGTTATTATACCTAAGAAAAATCCTGTCCCTATATAAAATATCATGATAAAATATCCAAGCTTTCCAACTTCAGGATTAGCAATATGTAGCAAACCAAAAGCTAGAGAAGTAAAAACAAGAGGTAATAATCTGTTTTTAAAAATATTTCCTAAACCCTGCATCATATATCCTCTAAAGAAATACTCTTCAAAACTAGTCTGAAGAGGTACTAAAATAATAGCTAAAGCAGCTAAAATTAAAAACTTATCTAAGTCAAAGTTATATAGATATTCATCTGGTCTAAAATAAAAAATATCTAAACCTGTCATCGAAACTGATAAAATTCCCCAAGTAAAAAAAGCAAAGACTACTCTTTTCCAATCAATTTTAGATCTTGATGTAGTTAGGTTAGTTATAGTCTGATTATGTAAAAATTTAGTAGTAAAAAACAGTCCCGCTAACCCTATTACAAACATTAACATTAAATAGAAGAAGGTCAAACTACTATCTTCTAAAATAGTAAACATTTTATCTGGATCCTCTAAAGAAGCTAAACCTTCAAGTCCTACTTTATTAAAGATGGCAATAACATACGGAATTGCACCTATAATTTGCCAAAAGAAAAAAACAATAAAGATTCCAATTAAATACCTCCACCAATCACTTAAATTTTTTTGAGCTTGTTCTATATACATTATCTAAATTTTTATATTCCAGTTATTGTTTTTATCATAGTGCAATTTAGCACTTTTTATACTTAATGGTGAGGAAAAGTTATTAGAAAATAGCGAGCCTGTGCCTAAACCTTGTGGCAATGAGCAATTTAGAGTGTACACCCATTGAGATATTGCGCTTAAACCGACATCACTTTCTAATGCACTCGTCACCCAATACTTTGTACTTTTTGGTAATATGTTAATCCATTCTTCTGAAGATTTAAAACCACCAATTAAACTAGGTTTAAGGATTATATATTGTGGTTTAATTTCTTCAATTAATTTTATTTTATCCTCAATACTGTTTACACCTATCAACTCTTCATCTAAAGCTATGGGGATGGGCGAACTAATACATAGTTCGGACATTTCTTTAAACTGACCTGCTTTTATTGGCTGTTCAATAGAGTGAATATATAATTCTGATAGTTTATTTAAAATACCCAAAGAGTTTCTGTAAGAATATGCTCCATTGGCATCAAGTCTAATTTCCAGCTCTGAAGGAGAATACTTGTCTCTAATACTTTTTAGCAAAGAATATTCTTTGTCAAAATCTAAGGCACCTATTTTAAGTTTTAAGCATCTATAACCCTCNGAAAGTTTTAAGTCAACCTGACTCTTCATAAAATCTATATCACCCATCCAAACTAAACCATTAATTGGTATACTGGTTTTTCCATTTGTAAAATCTGACGGAAACAAAACATTATCTTTCTCGCAATCTACTGCCTTTAAAGCCATCTCAAGTCCAAATGCTATAGCTGGAAAGTCAATTAACTCATTAAATAAAAAAGAAGATGGCTTGTCAATATTTGAGCAAATCCAGTTTAATTTAGATTCAACTTTAGAAGAATCATCAATACTTAATCCATTAATTATACTGCACTCACCTATTCCAACTTTTGAATTATTTTTTAAAATTAAAAACCAGGAATATTTTTCATGTAAAATTCCTCTGGATGTTCCACCCGGAATTTTAAATAAAAATTTGTATTTCTTATAGGTTGCTATCATTTATAATAAAGCTACATTATTATAATTAACGAATGAATTAATGAAAAAACAAAAGTCGAGATTGCAACTTTTTTTAATTCATTATTATAATGCTCAGGTTTTGTTATATAATAAACTTTTTTAAGATGAATAATAATTGGAATATAAGATAGAATAACAATTAAACTAATGGGTTTGTAATAAAAAATTAAGATAAATAGTATGGAAAATACAATCGAACCAATTAAAATAAAAAAATGATATTTTTTTGAATTATTAAAACCTAATTTTCCAGCAATAGTAATTTTATTAGATAACTTGTCTGAAACCAAATCTCTCATATTATTTAAATTAATTACAGCTACACTTAAAAGACCAATAGATAAGGATGGAAATATAATATTAATCTCTAAACCCTTTGCATATAAATAGTAGGACCCCATAACACTTAAAAAACCAAAAAATAATAGAACAAAAAGGTCACCTAAAGCATAATAGCCATATGCTTTATTACCAACCGTATATTTGATAGCTGAAAAAATACTTACAATCCCTAATAAGAAAAAAACAAGAAGATTTAAATATTCATTAGTACCGAAAGAAAAATACAATAATGTAGTAATCAATACTATTAGTACTAAAACATTAATTATTATAGCATGTTTCATCTGTTGTGGAGAAATTAAGCCGCTTTGAATCGCTCTTTCTGGTCCGATCCTATTATTATTATCTGTACCCTTAACACCATCACCATAATCATTTGCAAGATTTGATAATATTTGTAAAGAAATAGTAGTTAATAAAGCAAATACAAAAATAGTAGTGTTAAAGAATTGATTAGAATATGCTAAAGCGCTACCTAAAATAATNCCCGAAATTGATAAAGGAAGCGTTCTTAATCTAAAACTTGATATCCATACTTTAAAATTAATCATAAACTTAAGGAATCCATTTCTTATTAAAGTTTGGGGGTCTCTTTTCTAAAAAAGCATCTCTACCTTCCTTAGCTTCATCTGTCATATATGCTAATCTAGTTGCTTCACCAGCAAAAACTTGTTGACCAACCATACCGTCATCAGTAAGATTCATAGCAAACTTTAACATTTTAATTGAGGTTGGAGATTTTTTAAGAATTTCTTGAGCCCATTGATAAGCTGTAGATTCTAATTCATCATGATTAACGACTGTATTAACCATACCCATTTCTAGTGCCTCAGTTGCAGAGTAGCTTTTTCCTAGGAAAAAGATTTCTCTTGCTTTTTTTTGTCCAACCATTTTAGCCAAATAAGCTGAGCCATATCCACCATCAAAACTAGTAACATCTGCATCAGTTTGTTTAAAAATAGCATGTTCTTTACTTGCAATTGATAAATCACAGACTACATGTAGACTATGTCCTCCGCCAACTGCCCAACCAGGAATAACAGCAATAACTACTTTAGGCATCATTCTTATTAGTCGCTGAACTTCTAAAATATTTAATCTATGGTATCCATCTTCACCGACATAACCTTGTTTACCTCTTGACTTTTGATCTCCTCCACTACAAAATGAGTAAACTCCATCCTTTGATGAAGGTCCTTCAGCGCTTAGTAAAATAACTCCTATTGAAGTGTCTTCTTGCGCATCATAAAGTGCATCATAAAGCTCAGAAGTTGTTTGAGGTCTAAAAGCATTTCTTACATCTGGTCTATTAAATGCAATTCTAGCGACTCCAGAAGATTTGTTATAAGTAATGTCTTTATAATTTTTTTGCTTAATCCAATTAATTTTTTCCATCAGAATTTATTTATGGTTTAAATGAATACCATCATCCTTTATAGTAATTAGTTTTTGTTTATATAAACCCCCTAAAGCTTTTTTAAATGATTTTTTACTCATTTGAAATGTATCTTTAATCAAATCAGGGGAAGATTTATCATTAACAGCAATAAAACCATCAGAATCATTAATTTTTTCTAATATAAAATTAGAGTTTGGTTCAATATTTCTATAACCTATATGACCAAGTGAAATATCTAATTTATTATTTGCGTGAACTTTTTTAACAACTCCTTTCAGTTTATCTCCAACTGAAATATCTTTAAAGATATTATCGCTAAATATCAAACCTGAGTGAATATTATTTACAATTACATTCATTCCTAGTTCAGAAGGATGAGATATAATTATATCAACTTCATCAAATTGCTCAACACTTAATGTTTTATTATCTAAAAATCTATTTGTTTTACTGGAAGCAAGTAGTCTGTTGGTTTCATCATCTAAGTAACAATGAACTAAATACCAGTCCCCTTTTTTCATTTTAAAAGCCATTTCTTTAAATGGACAAAATAATTCTTTAACTAAACCCCAGTCTAAAAATGCACCAAAACTTGTCACCTCATTACATCTTAACAAAGCAAATTTATTTCTTTGAATGTAAGGAACATCTGTTACGGAAACTATTCGTTCTTCATTATCTAAATAAACAAATACTTCTATAAAGTCGTCAATTTCATAACTCTCAGGAACATATCTGTTTGGCAATAAGACTTCGTTGTCCTCTTCGTCACCTAAAAAAAGACCAGGAGGAGTATGACGAAGAATTTTTAAATTATTAATTATACCTAATTCTATCATACAACAAAGGTACAAATATTAGAATTCTTATTTTATATAGTCAAAATAATTTAATAGATAATCTTGATTGTAATCATTATCAGTAATAACCTCTAATAATCTAGGTTTTTCAGATTCATTGTGAAAATCATTTAAAATATTCTTTAGTGAATCTTCATCATTACTGGTGAAGTATTCAAAATCATACATATTACATAAATCTTTTGCATATAAATCATGTTTGGTTTCAAAGAATTTTTTAAATAATTCAGTGTTATTATCTTTTGTCAAAATTTTAAAAATACCACCACCTTTATTGTTAATTAGTATAACTCTGAAACTTGTAGGAATAAAATTATTCCAAAGTGCATTACTATCATAGAAAAAACTAAGGTCACCAGTTATAAATACAGTATTTCCTTTAAAGACACTTGCTGCTCCTACGGCTGTGGATGTACTACCATCAATGCCACTTGTTCCACGATTACAGAAAACATTAATTGAACTATCTAAATCAAATAGTTGTGTGTAACGAATAGCTGAACTATTGGAAACTTGCAACATGGATTTCGAGGGAATTGAATTTAAAACATAATCAAAAACCTTGAAATCGCAATAAATGAGGTTAGATAGATATTTTTTATGTTTTTCTTTTCTTTTTGAAATAACTAAATCCCATTTATTATAAAAATCAGAACCATTGTCATTAAAGTTTTCATATAACTTATAAATAATATTATTTGGACTTGTTTTGAAATGTTTTGTTAAGCAAAAAAATGTATCATTTGCATCGTGAATTCCGATATGCCAGTGTTCATTGGGTTTATTATCTCTAAAGATTGCCTTAATTTTTTTGGAGATAATCATACCTCCAATAGTAATCAAAATTTCTGGCCTGAATTCTTTTAACTCCTTGTTGGTTAACGGAGCTATTAACTGATCAATTTTGTTACAAAAGGACGGGTGATAAACGTTTGAAGTATTTTCAATTAAAACTAATAAAGAAGAATCACTTACTAATAAATCAATTGATTTTTTACATAACAAATCAGGTGAAGAGACTCCAATTAGAATAATTTTTTTAATTGAATTTTGCCATTTATTTCTAAATGAGCTTATATTTTTGACATTTTGATTATTTAGCCTTGGAAGTTTATTTATTGTATTAACAGATAAACTATTTGTAACTTCATATAAAGGTTCTGAAAATGGTATATTAATATGCACCGGGCTTTGTTTCTCTATTGAAAAGTTTAATGCCTTGTTTATTTTATATTGATTATTATCTCTCAAGCCAAAAAGGTTTAGATAATAATTATCATTTTGATTCAGATTTTCAGAGTAACCTATATTTTTGTTAAAAACATTTTTTTGATTTATCGTTTGTCCATCACCAATATTCAAAAGTCTTCCAGGTCTATCAGCAGAAAGTATTACAAGTGGAATATTGCTATAATAAGCCTCTGAAATTGCTGGATAATAATTAAGTAAAGCACTACCAGAAGTACATACTAAAACTACTGGAAAGTTAATCTGTTGAGCAATACCTAAGGCAAAAAAAGCAGCAGATCTCTCATCAACAATATTGTATGTTTTAAAGAAAGAATTATGATTAAAACCCAACGTTAATGGTGCATTTCTACTACCGGGTGAAATAACTATGTTTTTGATATTCTTTTTAAAACATAAGTCAATAATTGATTGAGCTAGAATATTTTTTGAAAATTTCATTTAAATAAGATAGAATGCAAAGATATGAATTAAGAAAATTAGTTTTTTAATAAAAAAACATTTTTCATTATATGAGATTTAGCTATGGTTTCATCAAATTCATTTGCAGGATTAGATTCTTTAGTTATACCACCACCTACATAAATTTTAATAAAACTATCAAATACCTCAGCACATCTCAAATTTACATACAACTTAACTGATTTTTTCTTTGGTGATATAATTCCCAAATAACCAGTATAATAAGACCTGTCATAGGACTCATTAAGACTTATAAATTCTTTAGAAACATCTAAAGGAATGCCACACACAGCTGGAGTAGGATGAATTAATTTAATAACACTATTATAATCATTAAAGGATTTTAAACTACCACTAATTGTTGAACACAAATGATATAAATTACCAGATTGTATATTAATTGTTTTAGCAGAAGATAGATTATCTACAATATTAATTAAAGAGTCTAAAATATAAGATTTTACATATTGTTGCTCCTTAATTTCCTTAACTGACCAACTAACCGATCCATCAGGACCTTTTTTAGTTGTTCCAGCAAGAGCTACAGTCTCTATGAAATTATCTTCAATAGTCAATAGTTTTTCAGGTGTTGCACCAACCCAGAATCCTACTTTTGGATGAAACCAGAGATAAACATAAGAGTTGTTATAAAAAGAAAGCAGTTTTTTAAACACTAAGGCTAAGTCAACTGAAGAAATTGACATAAGCTCTGTCCTAGATAAAACAACTTTTTTTAAAACACCATTTTTTATTGCTGTTAAAGATTTTTTGATAAGTTTAATATGTGTCTTCTTATTCAATATATCATCTGAGTTCTTACTATCAAAATTTGATCTTATAACTTTATTTGAAGAGAGTGATTTATACGATTTACATTTATCAAATGGCATATAAATTTTATTGAATTTTTTTGAATCAAATGGAGCAAAAACAAAGGCCCCACTACTTAAATCACATTCTGTGTGTAGTATATCATCAATTTGGAGTTTAGCATGTATTTCATCTGAATAAGGCTCATTAAAAACTACAAAAGGTAAATTCTTACCCTTATGGTTGGTAATTATTTTAAATAAATCGGATTGATTCATTAATCTATTTGGATTTAGGTAGAGATATTGTAGTTAATTTACAATGAGAAATTAAATTATTAGAATCGTCAGTAATCTTAATTGATATAAGTTGCGTAGTTCTACCCTTATGAATAAAAGTAGCTTTTGCATAAACAAAACCATCTTTAACACTTTTTAAATGATTAGCTGTAATTTCAATACCTCTTACCATGAAATTAGAATCTTTAAACATCATATGTGTTGCCATACTACCTGCAGATTCAGCCAAAGCTGCTGTTGCTCCTCCATGAAGCACTCCGTCAGGTTGATAAACCTTCGAGTTAACTGGCATTCTTAAAATCAAAAAGTCTTCACCTACATCAACTGGTTCAATATTGAGTGTCTCCATTAAAGTGTTCTTACAAACTTTGCTGGCTTGTTGTAATATTATATCTTTATTTTCTAACATTGTCTTTTTTTTATCAAAAGTACAAAACCAAGTTTAAAATGAATTCAACTGAAAAGGAAATTGTTTACACTATTTCCAATTCCTATACAACATTAAACTCCTTAACTAGCAAAACAAAAAATGTAATATTTGCTTGCCATGGGATGGGATATTTGAGTAGGTATTTTTTAAAATATTTTAAAGGGTTAAATAGTGATGATAATTATATAATCATCCCTCAAGCACAAAGCAAATATTACATTGCCCCAAAGATGAAACATGTAGGTGCTTCTTGGCTTACAAAGGAAAACACTCTAAAAGAGATGGAAAATATAATAAGTTACTTTGATAATGTTTTGAGTAATGAGAAAATTGAAAACTTAAATTTTATTTTTTTAGGATATTCACAAGGAGTTTCAGTAGCAATGAGATATTTAGCAAAAAGAAAAATCATAGTGTCTAAATTAATTCTTATGTCTGGTGGCATACCAAAAGAACTAACCCCAAAAGACTTTAAATATCTGAAAAATAAAGCTGTAATTTACTATGTATATGGAGATAAAGATGAATACATTACAGAAGATTTTTTAAATTCTGAAAAAAAAAGGTTTGAAGATTTATTTTCAAATATAAATTACATTGAGTTTGATGGTAATCATGAAATTAAAACAGAAATAATTGAATCTATTATAAATTAAAAAAGGATGCATTTATCATGCATCCTTTTTTATATTTTAGAAACTAATTAACTTTTTAGTCTTCTTTTACTTCTTCAAAATCAACATCTTCAACATCATCTGACCCAGCATCTTTATTTTGATTTTGATCAGCTTCATTCGGTGCACCCTGTTGAGATTCTGCTTGAGCTTTGTACATTTCTTCACTAGCAGACTTCCAAAGCTCATTAATTTTTTCTAATGCAGGATCGATAACTTCGATTTCTTTAGTTTCGTAAGCTTTTTTCAACTCCTCTAAAGCATCTTCAATAGGCTTCTTTTTATCATCTGATAGTTTATCTCCGAATTCTTTTAACTGCTTTTCAGTTTGAAAAATCATTGCATCAGCACTATTTAATTTATCAACTTTCTCTTTAGTTTTCGCATCTGCTTCGGCATTAGATTCAGCTTCTTGCTTCATTTTTTCAATTTCTGCTTCAGTTAAACCTGAAGAAGCTTCGATACGAATATCTTGAGTTTTATTTGTTGCTTTATCTGTAGCGGAAACTTTAATTATACCATTTGCATCAATATCAAAAGTAACTTCAATTTGAGGAGTACCTCTTTGAGCTGGAGGTATCCCATCTAAATGAAATTTTCCAATTGTTTTATTATCAACTGCCATAGGTCTTTCCCCCTGTAAAACGTGAATTTCTACTGAAGGTTGATTATCAGCAGCAGTTGAAAATACTTGTGATTTTTTTGTAGGAATAGTAGTGTTAGACTCAATTAATTTTGTCATTACATTACCCATAGTTTCTATCCCTAATGATAATGGTGTAACATCTAACAATAGAACGTCCTTAACATCACCGGTTAAAACTCCACCTTGAATTGCGGCTCCAACAGCTACTACTTCGTCTGGATTAACTCCTCTGTTAGGCTTCTTCCCAAAAAACTTTTCAACAGCGTCCTGAACAGCTGGGATTCTTGTTGAACCTCCAACTAATATAATTTCATCAATATCACTCGTAGATAAATCTGCTGCTTTTAGTGCGGATTTGCATGGTGCAATAGTTCTTTTAATTAAATCATCAATTAATTGTTCAAATTTAGCTTTTGTTAAAGTTCTAACTAGGTGCTTAGGGCCACTAGCTGTAGCAGTTATATAAGGTAAATTAATTTCAGTTTGAGGAGATGCTGAAAGTTCAATTTTAGCTTTTTCAGCAGCTTCTTTTAATCTCTGCAGAGACATAGGATCTTTTCTTAAATCCATGCTTTCTTCTGCTTTAAATTCTTCAGCTAACCAATTAATGATTTTTTCATCAACATCATCTCCACCTAAGTGAGTATCTCCATCAGTTGAAAGAACTTCAAAGACTCCATCTCCTAGTTCTAGTATAGAAACATCGTGTGTTCCACCACCAAAATCAAATACAACAATTTTTTGATCTTGTCCTTTTTTATCCATCCCATAAGCTAATGCAGCTGAGGTTGGTTCATTAATAATTCTGCTAACTTTTAAACCTGCAATTTCACCAGCTTCTTTTGTAGCTTGTCGTTGAGAATCATTAAAATATGCTGGTACAGTAATGACAGCTTCACTAACAGAAGAACCTAAGTAGTCTTCAGCTGTTTTTTTCATTTTTTGCAATATCATTGCAGATAATTCTTGAGGTGTGTATAATCTACCATCGATATCTACTCTTGGGGTATCATTATCGCCCTTAACAACCTTGTAAGGTACTCTACCTGTTTCTTTTTTAGACTCAGAAAACTTATTACCCATAAACCTTTTAACAGAATAAACTGTTTTAGTAGGATTTGTCACTGCTTGTCTCTTCGCTGGATCACCAACTTTAATTTCACCACCTTCAACAAATGCAATTACTGAAGGAGTTGTTCTTTTACCTTCTGCATTTGGAATAACTACAGGCTCATTTCCTTCCATAACAGAGACACATGAATTTGTAGTTCCTAAATCAATTCCGATAATTTTACTCATAATATATTTATTTTAATTTTTAAATTCAATTTTTTAAATTCAACTATTAATATTCAATGATTGTGCCAATAAATATATTTATCAAATTTGTCATTTATTTGCATATAATTATGCCATTTTGTCATTTTTAATAAAATTATAAGAGAAAAAACAATTTTTAAAAATAAATTTTAACTATGTATATATTTGTTACTTTTACACTTTAAACCATTCAAAATGTCAACAGATAAAGAAATATATAAAAGAATAACTGTTAAAACTTTAACAGATATGAAATCTAAAAATGAAAAGATTTCTATGTTAACTGCGTATGACTACACGATGGCTCAAATTGTTGATGGGTCTGGTATTGATGTTATATTGGTAGGTGATTCTGCCAGTAATGTAATGGCTGGGCATGAAACTACTTTACCGATTACGTTAGATCAAATGATATATCATGCTTCCTCAGTAATTAGGGGGGTTAAGCGATCATTAGTAGTTGTAGATCTTCCATTTGGAACATATCAAAGTGATTCAAAAGAAGCTCTAAGATCAGCTATAAGAATTATGAAAGAAAGTGGAGCTCACTCAGTTAAGCTCGAAGGAGGAAAAGAAATCAAAGATTCTATTAAAAGAATTATCAATGCTGGAATTCCTGTAATGGGGCACCTAGGTCTAACCCCTCAGTCTATATACAAATTTGGAACATATACAGTTAGAGCAAAAGAGGAAGCAGAGGCAAAAAAATTAATTGAGGATGCAAAAATGTTAGAAAAAGTTGGATGTTTTGCAGTAGTTTTAGAGAAGATTCCTGCAAAATTAGCAGCTGTAATATCTAAAACTTTAACTATTCCTGTAATTGGTATTGGAGCAGGTAATAAAGTTGATGGTCAGGTCCTCGTTCTTCACGACATGTTAGGAATGACAAAGGAGTTTAATCCAAGGTTTTTAAGAAGATATTTAAGCCTTTATGATAATATGAGTAAAGCAATATCGCAGTACAGTAAGGATGTTAAGAATAAAGACTTTCCGAACAAAGAGGAGCAGTACTAGATTAAAATATGTATAACAGAAGCAATGAAAATAATTTATTGATTCTCCATGAAGACAATCACATTATAGTAATAAACAAAAGATGTGGAGATATTGTTCAAGGAGATAAAACTGGTGACACTCCACTACTGCACCATGTGAAAAAATATATTAAGTTTAAATATAAAAAGCCTGGAGATGTTTTTCTTGGAACAGTACACAGAATTGACAGACCCACAAGTGGTGCTATTATATTTGCTAAAACCTCCAAAGCATTAGCGCGATTAAATAAAATGCTTGTAGATAAAGACATAAAGAAAACTTACTGGGCAATTGTAAAAAATAAACCAAAAAAAGATTATGGAACAATTGTTAGTTGGCTTAAAAAAAATACAAAAAACAATAAATCTACAAGTTATTTAGAAGAAGGGAGTGATAAAAAAAAATCAATTCTTGATTTTAAAATAATAAAAAAACTAGACAACTATTATTTATTAGAAATAAACCTTAAAACAGGTAGGCATCATCAAATTAGATGTCAATTAAGCTCAATTGGATCTCCTATAAAAGGGGATTTAAAATATGGAGCCAGAAGAAGCAATAAAAATGCTGGAATTAATCTACACTCTAGAAAATTAGAATTTATTCACCCTGTGAGTAAAAAATATATTAATTTAACCTCACCAACTCCAATAGATCCTATTTGGGATTCTTGCCTTTAAATATTAATTATGACAAATTTTGATTTTTTTAATAAACAAAAGACTTATTTTTTATCAGGAAAAACAAAAAATGTACAAAAAAGAATTGAAGCATTAGAAAAGCTAGACTCATCTATTACTACTAACGAATCAAGAATTTTTGAAGCACTTAAAAAAGATTTGAATAAATCTAATTTTGAGAGTTATTTAACTGAAATAGCTATTTTAAAAAGTGAAATTAAGTTAATAAAGAAAAGACTTAAAAAATGGAGTAGACCTAAAAGAGTAAAAGCAACTCTAGCGAGTTTTCCTTCCAAGGATTATTTATTATTAGAACCATACGGAATTACTCTTATTATTTCTCCATGGAATTACCCTTTTCAGTTAGCTTTACTACCACTTATATCTTCTTTAGCAGCAGGTAATACAGTTGTAATTAAACCTAGCGAACATTCGCCACATACTTCAAAATTAATTGAAGAAATTATTTCAAATATCTTTTCAGATGATTATGTGAAAGTAATTTTAGGAGATTCTAACGTTGCTACAAAACTATTAGAGCTTCGATGGGATTACATATTTTTTACAGGGAGTGTAAACGTTGGTAAAATTGTTGCCAAAGCTGCTTCCAAATTTTTAACTCCATTAACGTTAGAGTTAGGAGGTAAAAACCCATGCATAATTGATAAAAATACAGATATTAAACTTACAGCTAAAAGATTAATATGGGGTAAATTTGTTAATGCTGGCCAGACTTGCATTGCTCCTGATTACTTAATAGTCGAAAGGTCTATAAAAAAGAATCTGATAGATGAATTAATTTTAGAAATAGAAAGAGCTTATGGGGAAAATCAAGAAGATTCAGAGGACTATCCTAGAATTATAAATCAACAAAATACACAAAGATTAATTTCTATGCTAAGTAATCAGGAAATTATTTATGGTGGCAACTACAATATTGAAAACAAATATTTATCTCCTACAATAATTAATAACCCTGATTTAAATTCTGATTTAATGAAAGGGGAAATTTTTGGACCAATACTTCCAATACTAGAATTTAATAATAGAGAAGATATTTTTGAATTAATTTATAATTACGAAAAACCATTAGCTCTTTATGTATTTAGTAAAAACTCAGAATTTTATAATGATATTATAAGTAAGGTAAGTTTTGGAGGTGGGGTTATTAATGACACAATGATTCAATTTGGAAATCATAGACTTCCTTTTGGAGGTGTTGGAGAGAGCGGAATGGGTGCATATCATGGTGAATCTGGCTACAGATTATTTTCACATCAAAAACCTATTGTTAAAAAGGGAAATTGGTTAGATATAAGCACTAGATACGCACCATATCATGGAAAATTAAATAGTTTAAAAAAACTACTTAGATTTTTAAACTAAATGACAATTCAGAATCTTTTTTTAATTGAGCTAAAGAATTAATTGATTTTTCTTCTATTTGAAGTATTCTTGGATATCCACCAGTTGTTTGACAATCTTTCATTAAAATTATAAGACTACCAGCTGGAGTTAACTGAACTGTTCCGGGCATAACTATAGAAGTAATAATTGGTTTTAAATTATTTACTAATAGATCAGATAATTGAATAGCCATTCTGTTGTAGTTGTTAGAGATCTTAAAAATATTTGATGAAATGAATTCTTTTTGATTAGAATTTAACATATCATATTCAGGGCCCTTAAATGCAACAATTTGTTTATCAATATCTAACCCTTTAGTCAAGATTATTTTAGATGATTTAAATAGTATATCATTATTGAAAGTTAAAATGTCATTTACATTTAGTTTAAAGTGTTTTGTAAAGTTTTTGAACATACTTCTGCTCCCATATACTTTTTCAGTCTTAAATCCACCTAAAATAGCTATATAAGCTCTTAATCCACTTTTCAACCCTCCAAAACTTAAAAGGTCATTAGCTTTAATAATAACAGGTTTATACATTTTAATAACTTTATTATTTAATAAAGGTGATAAATTAGCACCTGTTATAGAAATAACTGTTTCATTATTAAACTCTAAGACTGGACCTACCATTGTGATTTCAATTACGGCAGCATCTTCAGAGTTATTTAATATCTTATTTGCTAAGTCTGATGAAAAACTATCCATAGAGCCAGAATAAGGAACTCCATAAGATTGAATCCCTGCTCTTCCTTTATCTTGAACAGTAGAATATAACCCAGGTTTAATAATTTTAATCATTGCTCACCTCCGATTCAATTTTATAAGTATTTAAATTATTTAAAATATAGTTATGTTCTTTAATATCAATGGGATAAAACTTTATTGAATCTCCAGGGCTTGCAAATGAAATTTTATCAAGATTACGTTTATCTACAAAATCAATTGGTGAATTTCCAATAATATTCCAACCACCAGGACTAGTGGAAGGATAAACTCCTGTTTGATTACCACCTATTCCTACTGAACCTTTAATGATATTTAAATCTGGCTGAACTTTTCTTGGAAAATATAACTTCTTATTTAAATTACTTAAATATAAAAAGCCTGGTAAAAAACCTAAAAAGCATACTTTGTAAGTATTTTCATAGTGAAGTTGAATAATCTTATCTTTTTTTATATTAATTTTCTTACTAATATTATCCAAATCAATACCATAATAATCATTGTAACATACTGGTATTTTCCAAATAATTCTACTTTCAAAAACATGATTATTTTTTTGTAAATATAATGATTTTAAGGCCTCTATTTCATCATAGATATTATCTATAGTTAGTTTGTAAACAATTAACAATGAGTTGTATGCATTAATTACCTCAAGTAAAGGTTTATTACTTAAGTTAATTAATTTTTTAAAAGATAGTACATCAAATAAAACATCATCTTCAATCAAATTCGGCCAAGATATCAGAATAGATTTTGAATTAAAACGGCGATAAGTTAAATTAAATTTATGTTTAATCATTTGAGAAATAATTATCGTATAAATTATTCAAAAGTAAATGCGAATTATTTGTATCACCATGGACACAAAAGGTGTCCCCTATTATTTCTATAAAACTATTGGAGATAGTTTTAATTTTAGACTCATTGACTACTCTTTTATACCTAATTGACATTTCTAAACCATTTTCAAGCATAGAATTTGTCTCGCCTCTTGCAACCAAACTATAATCATCATTATAATTTCTATCTAAAAAAACCTCATAATCTACTTTAACAGCGTTCTCTTTAGCAATTTTTGCTAAAACTGACTTATAAGGAGCTAAAACTTTTACATTTTCAAATGATTTAACCACATCTATAAAGGATCTAGCAGTTTCAACATCAACAAAGCATTTATGATACAAAGCCCCATGAGCTTTAATGTGATCCAAATTATCTACACCTAGACTATTTAAAACTAATAAAAGAGATGATATTTGATTATACAATGAATCTTTTAACTGATTTGGACTAATAAACATTTCTTTTCTTCCAAAATTAATTTTATCTGGATATGATGGATGAGCGCCAATATTAACTCCGTGAGATATTGCTAAATTAGCTGTTTTAGTCATTGTTTGAATATCTCCATAATGACCACCACAAGCTATTGAACAAGAATTTAAAAATGGCATTAAAGCATCTTCTTTAAACACTCCCTCCCCAACATCTGAATTTATTTTTAATTTTTTCAAATTACACCAATTACCGATAAAATACTTTTAATTCCAATAAACATAGTAAACAGAATAATAATTACGGTTATTAAATTAAACAAATAACCATTAACTTGACTCTTTAATAAACGTTTATTATTCGCTAAAACTAATAAAAATACTGCAATCACCGGTAGTAGAATCCCATTTGCAACCTGAGCAAACTTTATAATCTCAATAGACTTAAAGTCTAAGCTTGAAAATGAAATACCCATAAACAACACTATAAACCAAACAATTCTAAATTTTTTTGACTTTACATTAGTTTTCCAACCCATACATCCACAAGTAACGTAAGCAGCAGCTAGTGGTGCGGTCACTGAGCTAGTCAACCCAGCTGCAAACAAACCTAAAGAAATAATCAACTTAGAAAAACTACCAAACAAAGGCTCAATACCTAAAGCTAAATCTGATGCGCTCTCAATTTTAATATCTCCGATAGAGGAAGCAGTTACCATTACAGATATTGAAATAATACCACCTAATACAACCGCTAATAATGTGTCTATTTTTACAAATTTTAAATCCGATATACTACTCCATTTATCACTAACTAATGAGGCATGTAAAAAGATATTATATGGAACCACTGTCGTACCAATTAAACCTATAACAACCAACAAGCTACCTTCTGGTAATTTTGGAATAAATAACCCTTCTATAATTAAATAGAAATCAGGTTTAACAATTATTGCTGAAGTTAAAAACGCTAAGCTCATTATTAATACCAGACCAATTAAAACCCTCTCAATTAACCTTCTGTTTCCAACAAATAAAATCACAAAAGCCAATAAGCCAACTAATAACGAGTAAAGATTTATAATAAAACCATTATATGAATAGGATAATTGTCCAAAAATTGAACTTACCCCTAAAACTCCACCACTAATATTACCTGCTTCATAAGCGGTATTACCAATCAATATTGCAGACAAAACCAATGCTAAAGCTAAATATTTAAAAACCAAATTATCAAAACTATCCAACAGGTTAGATGACAATCCTTTTTGAGTAATCAAACCGATTTTAGCAGCAGTTAACTGCAAAACAGTAGTCATTATTAATGAAAATAGTAAAGCCCACATTAAATCCAACCCATACATAGTGCCAGCAATTGAACACATTGTGATTGTACCTGGGCCTATAAAAGCAGCAGCAATAACAGTCCCAGGTCCTATATTTTTTAGAGATATCAAAATTTATTAAAGCTAATTTTTAATATTTTTTTTGAAGATTCAGTTATTTTATACCTATCATCAATTCTTTGGTTAATAACCCAAATCAATTCATTATTCCCATTTATAAGAATTAAGGTTCTTTTTTTATCAATTATGGAAATTTTCTCATCTTTAAAAAACTTACTTAAAGTCTTCTTACCCTTCATCCCAAGTGGGATAAAGTCCATACCCTTTACACAACATTTAACTCTTAGCGGATATACAAGTTTACCCTCGTCAATACAAACAGAAGAAAGAGTTAAACTCTTCTCAAATTTTGGGATTAGATCAAAAGACAGGCCTCCATAAATAGTTTCAAAATTAGTCAAATCATTAAATATTTCAATTGTATCAAATTTATAAGTTGAGATCTCTTCAAGAATCAAATAATCTCTATCTTTTACTATTCTGTGAGTTTTTGAACTAACATATTTACCAGACTGAGATGTTAAAATATTTTTAATATCATTTACATGGTTAAATCCGTATTTATAGAAAAATTCGTGCAGGTAGAATTCTAAATTTTTTAATTTTAAAATCCCTTCAATTCTATATTTAATTTGATATTCCTCTTCAATAAGAATACTTTCAGATACTTCATTTATTTTTTCACTTAAAATTAATCTAGAAGCCTTTAAGTACTGTAAAGAATTGTTAAAATTACTTAAAATTGTAGGACTTGATTTCTTTAAATTAGATATTACTTTGTTTCTTATTTCATTTCTCAGATAATCCTCTGACAAATTACTACTATCTTCTCTCCATTTAATTTTATTAGTAATAGCGTAGTTTAAAATTTGATCTTTTGAAAAACTCAATAATGGACGTATTTTCTTATCATTAACAGCAGGAATACCAATTAAACCTTCCAAACCACTTCCACGAGATAGATTTATAAAAAATGTTTCCAACTGATCGTCCAAGTGGTGTGCCGTTAAAACATAATCATAATTTACCAATAATTCATCAAACCATTTATACCTAAGCTCTCTCGCTGCCATCTGAACAGATAAATGATTTTTTGTCTTATATTCCTTAGTATTAAATTTTTTTAGATAAAACAAAACATTCAATGATTTTGCAAAATCTTCAGTAAACTTAGCGTCAAAATCACTCTCCTTACCTCTGAGTGAAAAATCACAATGAGCAATAGAAAAATCTAAATCTAATTTTTTACAAAGGGAGCATAAAACAACACTATCCACTCCAGATGATGTAGCAATAATTATTTTACTACTAAACAAAAAAGGCAATTCGTTTAATAAATGAAATTTAAAATCCTTTAGCATTATAGTGTAATTATTTACTGCTAATATAACAAAGATCTATATCAATAGAATCAATTTATATATGTAGTGCTCTATCTTCAGTTGCAGCTAAAGCAGCTTCTTTAACTGCTTCAGAGTAAGTTGGATGAGCATGAGATATTCTAGCAATATCTTCGGCTGACGCACGATACTCCATAGCAACAACTGCTTCAGAAATTAAATCTGCACATCTAGCACCAATCATGTGTACTCCAATAATTTCATCAGTTTGTTTATCTGCTAATATTTTCACAAAACCATCTAAATCAGAGCTAGCTCTGCTCCTACCTAGTGCACGCATCGGGAATTGACCAGCTTTATATTCGATATTATTTTCTTTCAAATAATCCTCTGTTTTTCCTACTGAAGCTACTTCAGGCCAAGTGTAAACAACACCTGGTATTAAATCATAGTCAATATGAGGCTTTTTACCAGCAATAATTTCAGCAACTAACACTCCTTCTTCTTCAGCTTTATGAGCCAACATTGCTCCTTTTATAACATCTCCAATTGCATAAATATTAGAATGTTTTGTCTGTAAGTGTTCATTCACTTCTATTTGACCTCTATTATTTGTCTCTATCCCTAATTGATCAAGATTCAATCCTTGCGTATACGCAGACCTTCCTATACTCACCAAACAGTAATCTCCGTTAAACTCTACAGATTCATCATTTTTGTTTTGAGCTACAACTTTAATATTGTCTCCAATTCTTTCAACAGAGGTAACTTTATGAGAAGTATGTATTTTTAACTTCTGTTTCTTAAAAACCTTTGTTAATTCTTTAGATAAACCAGAATCCATTGTTGGAATTATTCTATCCATGTATTCTAAAATCGAAACTTCTGAGCCTAACCTTTTATATACTTGGCCCAGTTCTAATCCAATTACTCCGCCACCAATAATAATTAAGTGCTTAGGTATTTCTTTTAGCTTTAACGCCTCGGTAGATGTTATAATTCTGTCTTTATCAACCTCAGCAAATGGTAAAATAGCAGGTTTACTACCAGTAGCAATAATTATGTTCTTAGACTCTATAATTTCTTCAGAAGACTGAGAGCTAATTTTTACTTTGTTTTTATCAACAAATGAACCAAAACCATTAAAAACCGTAATATTATTTTTATTCATTAAAAAATCAATTCCTTTTGTAGTTTGTGATACCACTTCGTTTTTTCTAGATATCATTTTACCGAAATCTAAAGAAATCTCACCTTCAATATTTATACCATGATTAGAAAAGTTTTTTGTAGCCTCTTCATAATGATGAGAAGAGTCTAAAAGAGCTTTACTCGGAATACAGCCCACATTTAAGCAAGTACCACCCATAGTACTATATTTTTCAATTATAGCGGTTTTCATGCCTAACTGAGCACATCTAATGGCAGACACATAACCTCCTGGGCCTGAACCAATAACAACAACATCAAAAGAGTCCATAAAAAATTATTTAATTAGTTAGCAAAAATACAAATGTTTTAACTCTATGCAATGAATATTTAACCAATTAATTTAAGTTATAAATCAATTTTAAATAAAATAATATTCCATATCTTGTAACAGTATTAATTACATGCAAACAACCTATGAAATTATTAAAGTATGCATGAAAGAAGTTAACTTAATTTAAAATATGAGTAACTCTAAAAAAATCAGTTTAAGTACTTCTATATTTCCAATAATTTTACTTGTATTAATGTTGGTTTACAATATTTTCAACAATGAATGGCTTGGAACTTATACTTTCCATATAACATTACTAATAACAGCATTAACAGTCTCTATTATAGGATTGATTATGAAAGTTAGTATTAAGAAAATACTTGTAAAAATTTACAAGAGTGTAAAAAGTATAAAAACTCCAATTATTATTTTATTATTAGTTGGCGCATTAGCCGGTACATGGAAAGTCAGTGGGGTTATTCCTGCTATGGTATATTATGGNATTAATTTTATTGATCCATCTGTTTTTTTACCATTAACCCTTGTAATTACNGCTATNGTTTCATTGACTGCAGGAAGCTCNTATATAACTTCCGCAACAATTGGAGTAGCACTAATNTCTGTGGGTAATGCCTTCAATATTCCTNCNAGTATGACAGCTGGGGCCGTAATTTCTGGAGCTTATTTTGGAGATAAGATGTCTCCTTTAAGCGACACTACAAATCTGGCTTCTGCAATCTCAGGAGCTGATTTATATACTCATATTAAATATATGATGTATACAACATTTCCAACTTTTATAATCACATTTATAACATTTTGTATAATAACTTTAAACTTAAATAGCTCCAGTTCAAATGATGTAATCGAAATTGGTATGATATCAGAAATATTAAAAGAAGACTTTTATATATCTCCTATATTATTTTTAATACCAACATCCGTTTTGATATTAGCGTACTTAAAAGTAAAGCCAGTAATTGCATTGTCATTAGGAGTTTTATTTGCAATAATTTTTTCTATTATTTTTCAAAATAATATTTTACAACAAATTGACATATCTACATTAAAAGCGATATTTAGTTCAGTATTTACATTTACTGAGATTCCACTAGAGGTTAGCTACAATACTGAAAATACAAAACTTTTAGATGGTATTAATGATCTGTATACTAGAGGTGGNATGGAATCAATGTTATGGGTTATTTTCTTAACTATATGCGCTATGGTATTTGGAGGAGCTATGGAGGCAATTGGAGCATTAAATAAAATAACCAATGAATTATTAAAATTAGCAGACTCTGCATTTGGACTTGTAGCTAGTACTGTAGCTAGTTGCTTAGGGGTAAATTTATTTGCTTCAGATCAATACCTTGCTATTATTATCCCAGGAAAAATGTTTAAAAATGCATATGAGGAATATAATTTAGCTCCTGAAAATCTAAGTAGAACTTTGGAAGATTCTGGAACAGTAACTTCTGCATTAATACCATGGAATACATGTGGAGCTTATCATTACGGGGTACTTGGAGTCAGTGTAGTAGATTATTTTGTTTATGCAGTATTTAATTGGTTAAGCCCAATTATGACATTATTATATGCTGGTATTGGCATAAAAATAAGATCTATCACTAGTAATACTAACTAATGGGAATTAAATTAATTGTAGTAATTTGTATACTAAATCAATTATCTAAAAATGGCTAAATCTAAAGAAGATAAAAAAAGTAGAATATTTTCTTTCGGCAAAGAAAAAAGAAAACTCAACAGTTCTCAAAAACTATTTATAGGGAGTACATTAATAGTGATTTCTTTTGTGCTCTTAATATCGTTTACCTCTTATTTTTTTACCGGTTATTCAGATCAAAGTACCTTAACTCAATTCACCAATAAAGACGTTAATCCAGATAACTGGATGAGCAAAGTTGGTGCTTTTTTAGCAGATTTGTTTTTACATAAAGGATTTGGAATCTCCTCTTATATAATTTGTTTTTTAACTTTTACTTCTGGACTGTTTGTTTTGTTAGATTCTAATAAAGCTAAATTAATTAAACATTGGTTTTGGGGTATCTTAATAATAATTTGGATTTCATTACTCTTTGGACTCATTAACTTAGAAACAGGTAAGTTTTCAGGTATCGTTGGTTTTGAAACAAACTTGTTTTTAAAAAGCTACATAGGAGACATAGGTACCTCATTTTTATTGTTTCTTTCTGCTGTATTCTATTTCACCTTTAGATTAAAAATTGGTGTTGATTCTTTTAAAAATTTACAGCCTTTTAAAAACAAAAAGGCAGATGATAATTTTATAACGAATTTAAAAGATATTGAGTCTGAACAATCTACAGATGCACAAGAAAATAATACTGAAGATTCAATTTTATTAACAAGTACAAACAACAATGATCAAAAAATAGAAGTTCTTGAAAAAAGTACTCTAGATAAAAACAAAGATGAACTTTCATCTGATGAAATAGAAATTGAAATAAAAGAAACTTTTGAAGAAGAATCCGAAACAGACAACTTATCAAAAAAACTAGTTAAAGACTTTGGTTTATTTGATCCAAAATTAGAACTATCTAACTATAAATTTCCAAATCTAGATATTCTTAAAAAATATGATTCTGAAGGAATAACAATTAACAAAGAAGAATTAGAGGAAAATAAGACCAAGATAGTAAACACACTTAATAACTATAAAATTGGCATAGAAAGTATAAAAGCAACTATAGGACCTACAGTTACACTTTATGAGATTGTTCCTGAAGCAGGTGTGAGAATATCTAAAATTAAAAATTTGGAAGATGATATTGCATTATCATTATCTGCTCTTGGGATTAGAATAATAGCACCAATTCCAGGCAAAGGCACAATTGGTATTGAAGTGCCAAATAAAAACTCCACAATCGTATCAATGCACTCAGTTATTTCATCCCAGAAGTTTCAACAATCTGACATGATTTTACCAATTGCTCTTGGAAAAACTATTAGCAACGAAACTTTAGTTGTCGATTTAGCTAAAATGCCTCACTTACTTATGGCTGGTGCTACTGGTCAAGGAAAATCTGTTGGGTTAAATGCAGTTCTAACGTCTTTGCTTTATAAGAAACACCCTGCAGAAGTTAAATTTGTTCTTGTAGATCCTAAAAAAGTTGAATTAACACTTTTTAATAAAATAGAGAGGCATTATTTGGCAAAACTACCGGATAGTGAAGAAGCTATTATTACAGACAACACTAAGGTGATAAACACACTTAACTCTTTGTGTATTGAAATGGATAATAGGTATGATTTATTAAAAAATGCACAATGTAGAAATATCGTAGAATACAACAAAAAATTTAAATCCAGGAAGTTAAATCCAAATGATGGACATCAGTTTCTTCCATATATTGTTTTAGTAGTTGATGAATTTGCTGATTTAATAATGACAGCCGGAAAAGAAGTAGAGACTCCAATTGCAAGAATAGCCCAGTTAGCAAGAGCTATAGGAATACATTTAATAATTGCAACCCAAAGACCATCTGTCAATGTCATAACAGGTGTAATAAAAGCTAACTTTCCAGCAAGAATAGCGTTTAGAGTGACCTCTAAAATCGATTCAAGAACAATTTTAGATAGCTCAGGTGCAGATCAGCTAATTGGACGAGGTGATATGCTTTACACTCAAGGGAATGAGTTAATTAGAGTTCAATGTGCTTTTGTAGATACTCCAGAAGTTGAGAAACTTACAGATTTTATTGGCTCTCAAAAAGCGTATGCTAGTGCACATGTTTTACCTGAGTATATTGGTGATGAAAGTGGCACAAGTATTGATATAGATATTTCAGATAGAGATAAATTATTTAGAGAAGCAGCCGAAGTTATAGTTATAGCGCAACAAGGATCAGCTTCTTTGTTACAACGAAAATTAAAACTTGGCTATAATAGAGCAGGTCGACTTATCGACCAGTTAGAAGCAGCAGGAATTGTTGGGCCATTTGAAGGAAGTAAAGCTAGACAGGTAATTATTACTGACTTAGTTGCTTTAGATAGACACCTTGAAAATGAAAAGAACATATAAAATGAAAAAAATACACTTAATACTAATTTTATTATTAAACTCATTAATCATTACTTCTCAAAATGATCCGAAAGCGGAAGATCTTTTGAATAAAGTTTCTGAAAACATAAAAGCATACGAAAGTATGTATATAAATATAAACCATAATCTAAGTAATGAAGAAGAAGATATAGATCAAACCAATAAAGTTAGTTTTGTAAAAAAAGGAGATAAATATAATGTTAAATGGAATGATATTACATTTATATACGATGGCAAAAAACTTTATACAATAAATCCTGATGATGAAGAAGTTACTATTTCAACTGAGGATTTAGATGAGGAAAGTACAATAACACCAAATAAGATTCTAACATTTTTTGAAGAAGGATACGAGTTTAAAATGGATATTACACAAGACGTTACCGTNGTTGATTATTACGAGCAAAGGACAAGAAAATTACTACAATATATAAAGCTAATTCCTATAGATTCTGATTCAGAAATAGATTTTATATTGTTGGCAATTGAAAAAAAGAATAATCGAATATATAAAAGTATTGAAAAAGGCAAAAACGGTACAACAACAACTTACACTATAACTTCATTTGAAGTAGACCTTCCATTAAATGATGATTTATTTTTATTTAATAAAAAAGATTTTAAAGATTATTATATTAACGATATTGATTAATTAAATTTGAAGATATTAGATAAATATATTCTGAAAACATTTATTAAAACATTTCTTAATGTTTTCTGTATAATAATGTTAATATTTTTACTTCAATCTGTTTGGCTATATATTTCTGAATTAGCAGGAAAAGATTTAGATATAGCAATAATAATTAAATTTCTAACCTACGTCTCCCCTAGACTTGTTATATTAATACTCCCCTTGACAATTTTACTTTCAAGTATTATGGTTTTTGGAAAATTTGCAGAAAATTATGAGTTTGCAGCAATGAAATCAACTGGCATTTCTCTTCAAAGAGCCATGAGGAGCTTAAGTGTTTTTATTTTATTTATTGCAATAATCACGTTTTTCTTCTCCAATAATGTAAATCCTGTGGCTGAATATAACTTTCACAACTTAAGAAAAAATATTTCTAAGGTGAAACCTACAATGGCGATTGCAGAAGGACAATTTAATCAAATTGGTCAAATCAATATCAAAGTAAAAAACAAATCTGGTGATAAAGGTCAATATCTATCTGATGTAATAATACATCAAAAAAAGAATAAAGTCGGAAACTACACAGTAATAAAATCAAAAACAGGTGAGATTTCAAGTAGTTTAAATTCAGATATACTTCAGTTAAAACTATTTGATGGTAATTATTATGACGAAGTAATTCCAACAAATTATAAACAAAGAGAAAAAAAACCTTATTTAAAAAGTTATTTTAAAGAATATATTTTGAACATTAACTTAACTGAAATTAACAATGTAGATTTTGACAATAAAGATGATGTAAATAAATATACCATGCTAAGTGTTGCTGATCTGGATATTACAATAGATTCATTACTTATTAAGAAAAAAGAGGACTACAAGTTAATCTCTAGTAAAATGCATAACAGATCCAATGCTCTTGTCTTAAATGATAACATAAAAAATAAAATAGTAGATACAGTATTTAAAGGTGAAAATTTTTACGAGCTATTTAAACTTAAAAAGCAAGTACAATTATTTGACTTAGCGATAAGTTCTGTTAATAGTACTAATAGTATCATAAAATCTAATAAAATAATTCAAGCATACAGAGAGAAAAACATAAATAAACATATAATATCTCTACATGACAAATTTGCAATTTCATTTGCTTGTATAATATTATTTTTTATTGGAGCTCCTTTAGGTGCTATTATTAGAAAAGGTGGTTTTGGCTTACCTTTGGTTATTTCAATAGTATTATTTCTAGTTTACCATTTTATAGGCATTTTTTCAAAGAACTTAGCTGAAGATAGTAGTATTAGTCCTATACTAGCTAGTTGGCTATCAACAATTATTATGCTTCCAATTAGTATATATTTAACAAACAGAGCTACAAAGGATAGATCTATTTTTAACTTCGATAATTTCTACAGAGTTGTAAATAATTTTTTTAATGGAAGTAGTAATACTTGATTAAAAAAACAGCGTATCTTTACAAAAAATATGATAAAATGACTAAAAAAATCAAACGAAAACTAGATAGTATTGAATCTGCTATAAACGATATTCGTTCTGGAAAAGTCATTATTGTTGTTGATGATGAAAACAGAGAGAATGAGGGTGATTTTTTAGCTGCTGCTGAGACCATAACTCCTGAAATTATAAATTTCATGGCCATGCATGGAAGGGGCTTAATATGTGCTCCAATAACAGAAAAAAGATCAAAACAATTAAAACTTAATCCAATGGTTGGTAACAATACTGATCCTATGGAAACTGCGTTCACAGTTTCAATTGATCTTATTGGTAATGGCGTTACTACTGGAATTTCTGCCTCAGATAGATCTAAAACTATAAAATCACTAATTGATAAAAAAACTAGACCACACGACATATCAAAACCTGGTCATGTTTTTCCTTTGATTGCTAAAGAAGGTGGAGTTCTTAGAAGAACTGGACACACCGAAGCTGCAATTGATTTTGCAAGACTAGCTGGATTTGAAGCTGCTGGAGTAATTGTTGAAATAATGAATGAAGATGGCTCAATGGCAAGACTACCAGAGTTATTTGACGTAGCTGACAGATTCAATCTTAAAATAATCTCAATTGAAGATCTTGTTGCTTATAGAATGGAACACGACTCTTTAATTGAGAAAAAAGAAGATTTTCAAATCGAAACAAGATTTGGAAGTTTTAGACTTAGAGCTTACCAGCAGACTACAAATGAAAGACTTCATATCGCATTAACTAAAGGGACTTGGGAGCCTAACGAACATGTTTTAACGAGAATTAACTCAAAGCTACTTAACAACGATGTTTTAGGCACTCTAACAAATAATATGGACAAGAAACTTGACGATATGTTCGAATTAATAAACATTGCTGAAAAAGGTGCTATAGTATTTATAAATCAACAAAATCAACCTTTAAGTACATTAAATCGATTAAAAATATTAAAGAAGAGTCAATTAAAAGGCAAAGTTGTTAAAGCTCCTAAAATTGAAATGGATAACAGAGATTTTGGAATTGGAGCACAAATTCTTCATGATTTAAATATTCACAAACTAAGGTTAATATCGAACGGGACTGCAACTAAAAGAGTTGGGATTATAGGCTATGGCTTAGAAATAATTGATTACGTCAATTACTAATCGTTCTTTTTTTGACTATATATCCATTTAAAAAAATCTTTTTCATTAAAAGCATTGATCCAACTATCATGATTAACATTATCATATAGAGTGAATTTAGGCTTCCCTCCTGCTTTAATTATTGCTTCAACCATACTCACTGAATATAATGGATGTACTACATCATCTTTAGCACCATGAAAAATCCAAACAGGAGTCTTTTTAGCAAATATTTTAGCAGTCTTTGGATTAGCACCTCCACATATTGGGACTCCTGCGGCAAACATATTTGGTTTTCTATAAAGCATTTCAAAAGTACCCATTCCTCCGTTTGAAAGACCAGAGACATATATTCTGTTCTTATTTACGTTATTTAAGTTTGATAAAGAGTCCATTAATTTCATTACTAACCCAAGAGCTCTAGTAGGTTTTTTATTATCATAAAACTTATGGCTCATTCCATCTCTTGATTCTATTATTTTTCTAGTAGACCAAGAGTCATCATTTGGGCATTGAGGAAAAACACCATAAGATTTGTAGTAATTTCGATTTCTTTGGTTAATAAAAAGACCTCCAACATATTTCAATTGTTGTTTGTTATCATTACCTCTTTCACCAATACCATGTAAAAATAAATGTAGTGGGTATTTACCCTTCTTTTTAATTTTTTTAGGAATTAGTAATCTATAGTTTAAAGTATCTTTTCCATCGACAAATTGCTTGTGTAAAAAAATACTCTCATTTTGAGAAATTGATATATTAAAAACAAAGAAGATTAATATTGAAAAACGCATTTTTTATTTATTATTTAAGTTCTATAGTATTATCATTAATATCTTTTCTAACTTTTTTAAAACTAGAAAACTGATCATCAACAGATCTGTATCCAACTGGCATGACTAAAACTGATTTTAAATTTTTAGTCTTAAGATCTAAAATTTCATCATATTTTTCAGGTAAAAAACCTTCCATAGGACACGAATCAATTTCTTCAACAGAACAAACGGTCATTAAATTACCTAAAGCTAAATAAGCTTGATTTATAGACCAATTTATTATAGAAGCATTTGACATATCATTAAATTCATTAATAATTGAATTTTTAAAAGATTCTAAAACTTTAGGAGATGTTTTTCTGATATCTACAACTCTCTTAAAATATAATTCAATGTAAGACTCATCTATATCAGTTTCAACACAAATAACTAATAAATGTGAACATTGTATAACTTGTTGTTGATTCATTGAAGACTCTAAAAGATTATTTTTAATTTCTTTATTTGAAATTACAATTAATTTAATTGGTTGTAAACCATATGATGATGCCGTTAAATTAAAAGCATTTTTTAATGTATTAACTTGATTTTTAGAAAGCTTTCTGTTTGAATCAAATTTCTTGGTTGCATATCTCCAATTTAAACTTTCAATTATATTCATTTTTTTCTCTTAGATGTCGTAAAATTAATGAAAGACTTTAACAACTTGTAAAATTAATTGAAATAAATATAAATAATCTTGAATGAATAAAAAAAGGATATTATATTTGCCTGGCTATTGGAGAAATGGCAGAGTGGTCGAATGCGGCAGTCTTGAAAACTGTTGAGGGTCACACCTCCGGGGGTTCGAATCCCTCTTTCTCCGCTCAAACCCTTGCTAATTTAAATTAGTAAGGGTTTTTTTATTGACAATAAAAAAAATCAACTCTATATCTAAATCAAATTTTAAATAAAAAATATAATTTGTTATATTTATATACCAATAATTTATATTTATCTTATTTAGTTATTTGTACTTTTAATAAAAAAACATGTCTCTTACTACCTCTAATTCTATTTTAGGTAAAAAAAATGCTAAGCATCTATTAAGAAGAGCTTGTTTTCATTATTCTAAAGAAATTTTAGATGCTGTTTCAATAATGACTCCGCTTGAAGCCATAAGTTTTTTAGAAAATCACCAACCAAATATTTGGACTGAACCATACGACCCTCTACCTGCAGACGATCCCCATGGATATTGGATAAGCTCTGACTATCTTCCAAATACAATTCCTAACCAAGCAAGAAAAAGATCTTTAGTTGCAGGGTGGTGGTGGTATAATATGATAAACAGAAACAGTATTCGAGATAAAATAACGTTTTTTCTGCATACAACTTTTACCACTTCAAAAGACGATGGGACTGGCGCATCTACTTATTATTTTGATCATTTAAAATTATTGGAATTTTACTCTTCTGGAAGTTTAAAAGATCTCTCAAAAAAAATAACTTTAGACAACGCAATGTTACTATATCTGGACAATACTACAAATAATGCAGATAATCCAAATGAAAATTATGCTAGAGAATTCTTAGAATTATTCACAATTGGTAAAGGTGAGCAAGTTGGTGATGGAGATTATACAAATTATACTGAGGGTGATGTACAACAAGCTGCAAGAGTTTTCTCTGGATTTAAAACTCAATTAGATAGATCTATTATTGATTCTGACACCAACATTCCAATGGGAAGAACCAATACTAATCAACATGATAGCGGGGATAAACAGTTCAGCTATGCTTTTAGCAATAATGTAATTAATGGTTCTGGAACATCGTCTGGAATGTTTCATGAGATCGATCAACTTGTTGATATGATTTTCAACCAAGAAGCAACTGCAATAAATTATGTTAAAAAGATTTATAGATTTTTTGTAAAAAGTGAGTGGAGTCAAGAAACAGAAGATACAGTAATTAATGATTTAGCTCAAGAATTAATTTCAAGTAATTTTCAGATAAGCCCAGTAATTAAAACATTACTAACTTCTACACATTTTTACGACTTAAACGATGAAAATTCAAATGATGAAATTATTGGTAGTATTGTAAAAAACCCTCTTCAACTGATGAGTGAAATGGTTAGTATATTTAATATAGATATTCCAAATCCTAATTCAAACATAAATGGNTTTTATAGATTTTGGCATTTGTTTAATCATAATAACTTTTTACCAATGGCTGGAATGGGTATTTATGCACCGGACACAGTTGCTGGATATCCAGCCAACTATCAAAGCCCTAATTTTGACAGACAGTGGTTTTCGTCAAATACACTACTTGCTAGATATCGCTTAATAGAATGCCTGATTTCAGGAAGAAACAGACTAGCTACTAATGGATTAATAGGAACAGATCTTGATAGTGTTAATTTTGTTGAGTTAATTTCATCTAATCCAGGTGATTTATATTCTTTAGTAAGTGAAATTGCCGAATTATTATATCCAAATAATATTGACTATGACAGAATTAGTTATTTTGTACAATTAATACTTTCAGGTTATCCATCTTACTATTGGTATGATAGCTGGATAGAATATCAAAATTCTAATGATGATACTATTATTAGAAATAGACTTAATACATTAATTATATCAATGGCTAACGCAGCTGAAAACCAATTAATGTAAACGACATGAAAAGAAGAAATTTTATAAAACTTACATCTACTGCTTCAGCGATTAGTCTACTCCCATCCCAAGTAACAGCTTCTCTAAATATTGCTAAAAGCTTTTTAGACTGTACAATTTCAAACAGAAAATTAGTTTTAATAAATTTAGCTGGTGGAAATGATGGTCTAAACACAATAATCCCTCTTAACTATTATGATATATACTCAAATTTAAGACCTAATTTAAAGATACCTAATAGTGGCATAAATTCATATATAAATCTTGATGAAACATTAGATGAAACTCAACAAATTGGTCTTCATCCATCACTTACTGGCATTAAAAATCTTTATGATAATGATTTATTAAGAATAATTCAGTCAGTAGGCTATCCTTCACAAAACAAAAGTCATTTTGCATCAACTGATATATATTCAACTGCTAATGACGGTAATAGCTGGGATAATGGCAACAACTCTGGTTGGATTGGAAGGTTTATGGAATCTTATTATGCAGGTTTAATGCAAAACTCATACCCTTTAGGGGTTGAAATTGGCTCTAAAAGTAATTCTTTAGGCTTTCATGGTGAGAATGAGCATGGATTGTCTGTAAATATAAATGGTCAAGATCCATCTGGATTTTATTCATTAATTAGTGGAATGGCAGGAAATCCTCCAGAAAATATTCCAATTTCTGACTATGGTCATGAGCTTGAATATATAATTCAAACTGATGCTTTATCAAATATGTATTCAGAAGCCATATCAAATTCTTTTAATAATGGTCAAAATGCAGTAAGTTATCCAGATACAGATATATCAAATCAATTAAAAACTGTAGCCAGATTAATTAGCGGTGGACTTGAATCTAAAGTTTATATGGTAAAGTTAGCTGGTTTTGACACTCATTTTGGTCAAAATCAAGGATCAAATGACATACTAGGCGATCATAATGATTTATTAACTAAATTATCTTCAGCTGTAGCAGCTTTTATGGACGACCTTAGTGCTATGAATCTTAAAAATGATGTTGTTGGATTAACTTACTCAGAATTTGGTAGAAAAGCTGCTGAAAATGGTAGCCTTGGGACAGACCATGGTGAAATTGCACCAATGTTTGTTTTTGGAGCGCCAGTCAAGGGTGGAGTTTCAGGTTTTAATCCTGACTTAAATGAAGCTAGTCAAGATAATGGATATCAAATTCAAACTGTTCAATATGACTATAGAGATACACTTGGAACCTTACTTCAAGATTATCTTGGGGCAGATAACCTAGCATTGGATGCAACCTTTTTTAACAATACATTAAATCAAAGTTTTTCAGAAACTAAAATTGATAATTTAATAAAAGATGAGTTTTCTGTAGCAACCAACTGCTACTCTAATAGCTTAACAAGCAACGACGATAAAAATAAAATATTTTACGTAATTAACCCTGTGTATAATGACTTGATTATCAAAACAAAAAATCAAGTTTATTCTAGTTTTAAATACGAGCTGTATGATATGAATTCTAAATTAGTATCTAAAGGTTCCTCGTTAATAAATGAAACCATAACTATAAGTAACTTGATAAACGGTATATATATTCTTAATTTATCTACAAATGAAAAATCTGAGACTCATCGAATAATAAAAAGGAAATAGATAAAAGGCTTCATTTTTATTAGCTTTAGCTTCATAATTAACATGACTGTGCTTATTATATTTAAAATAGTTTTATTAAATTTCAGTATAATTAATTTATATGTATTACATAGGTTATGATTTAGGAAGTTCTTCAATAAAAGTGTCTATAGTTTGCTCTAAAACTGGAAAAAATATTCACACACTGAGTGAACCTAATAATGAAATGCAAATAATTTCAACACAAAATGATTGGGCAGAACAGGACCCTAATAATTGGTGGAAACATATATGCAATGGAACTAGAAGAATTTTAAAAGAATCAAAACTTGATAGTAGTGAAATTATTTCTATCGGTATTTCATATCAAATGCATGGTCTTGTCATTATTGATAA
>JGI20154J14316_10000163_pt1 | contig 58023 bp, 49 predicted proteins | sample COG_04_FD_14316 | JGI IMG/M metagenome (IMG submission 14316)
AAAATCGCGTGCCTGGAAGAAATCGCTTTTCGCAAAGGCTGGCTCAGTCAAGCCGAACTGGAGCGGGCCGCGCAGCTGTTGCAACAAACCGCCTACGGTCGCTATCTGCGCCAGGTCGCCGAGGGTTACCAGTAGTGGACGTGCGCCCGACTTCGCTAGCCGGTGTACAGCTCATCGAACCGCGTGTCTTCGCCGATGAACGCGGGTTCTTTCTGCAAACCTACCAGGCGCAGGACTATCGGTTGGCGCTCAATATTGAACTCGATTTTGTGCAGGACAATCACAGCTATTCCCGCAAGGGGGTGCTGCGCGGTTTGCATTTTCAGCGCCGAAAGCCGCAGGGCAAGCTAGTGCGGGTGGTGTCTGGGGAGGTCTTTGATGTGGTGGTTGATATCCGACCCGACTCGCCCAGCTATGGCCAATGGCAAGGTCTGCTCCTCTCAGCTAAGAATAAACATCAGCTCTGGATACCCCCGGGTCTGGCGCACGGTTTTCTGGTCTTATCCGACGGCGCCGATGTCGAATACAAGTGCACCGACTATTATGATCCGAGCGATGAAGGCTGCCTGATCTGGAATGATCCGACGGTCGGCATCGATTGGCCCATCACCGACGTACCGCTCCTGTCGGTCAAGGACCAACAGGGAATGGTCTTCGCTGAGGTAGGGCGGACCGAAACGCCGGCCGACAACGCGTGAAGATTCTCTTGCTTGGCGCCGCAGGGCAGCTAGGCCGCTGCGTGCAGGATGCCCTACGTGACGGCCCCGACCAGCTGGTACCACTGACTCGACACGATTTGGACCTGACCGATCTCGACCAACTGCGCGCCGCCTTTGACCAGCATCGTCCCGATATGGTCATCAACGCCGCCGCCTATAACGCGGTAGATCTGGCTGAAACCGAGGCCGAGCCTGCTCACCGGGTGAATGCCCAAGGCCCGGGTCGACTGGCGGAACTGTGCTTGCACACCGACACCGACCTGATACATTTTTCCACCGACTATGTCTTCGACGGTCAACCCCTCACCGGACCGGCGCCCTATAAAGAACAAGCGGCTCCGCATCCACTATCGGTCTATGGCGCCAGTAAGTTGGCCGGCGAGCAGGTGGTGTTAGCCTCTGCCTGCCGCGTCACCATGATTCGGACCTCATGGTTGTTCAGCGAATACGGCACTAACTTTGTCAAGACGATGCTGCGGCTAGCCAATGCAGCCGAACCCATTCAAGTGGTCACCGATCAACGGGGCTGCCCGACCTATGCCGGCGATTTGGCTCAGGTGGTCAAGCGGCTTGTGGCCTGGGACCCCTCGGTTGCCGGCCCAAGGCCGACCGGTCTGTTTCACTATGCCGGGAATTCGGTGCTCAGTTGGTACGACTTTGCCCAAGCCATAGTAGCCAGCGCAATTGCGCACGGACTGCTGCGGCAGCGGCCCACGCTTGTGCCCATCAAAGCCGCCGAGTTCCAGAGTCCAGCCTTACGGCCGGCCTATTCCGCCTTGGACAGTTCATTATTGACCCAGCAGTTGGGTGTGCCTGCGTCGGACTGGCAGCGCGCACTGCTGTTGGTCCTAGCCCGGTTAAAGGCGGATGGTCGCTAAGTTTCAAGTTGCGTTGCTTGTAAAACGGGTTAGATGCCCGTGGTAGAGCTTGAGCCGCTCGATGATAGCGAATTTTAGCTATTAATAGCTCGATCCAGAGGCCTGGCCTCTTAATAAATAACGACGGCAAGGCTATACTGTGGGCCCTTGGGTTGAGTACCCTTCGGATTCCTTGCCCCATACACATCGGGCCCACCGCGCCAAAAGGTATAAAGCGAAAATGGATGTCACCTTTAACGCCGTTGTTAGTCATCAGGGCGACGGCTTGAGCCTATACGCCTACCTTGATGGCTACTTTCCCTTTATCGACAACAACGATTGGGCCGCGCGGCTGGTAGCTGATACCACCCTGGTCGATGATTCGGTGATGGTTGGTAATCCGCAGCTGCGCCTTGGCCAGCAGCTCAGTTTTTGCCTTAATCACTACAGTGAGGAGGCGGTGGATATTGGCTGGCAGCTGCTCTGGCAGAACGATGCGCTCTTTGCCGTGCACAAGCCGGCTAACCTGCCGGTGCACCGCACCACACGAAATGTCTACAACACCTTGACGGCGTTAGTCCGGCGCACGAGCGATTGGCCCGAGGCGCAGCTATTGCACCGGCTCGACCAGGAAACGGCCGGCATTGTATTGTTCGCGAAAAACAACGATCAGGCGAAGCTCTGGCAACCGAAATTTCACACCCTGGTGACGCAAAAAATCTACCAAGCCATCGTCTATGGCACACCCGATTGGACCGAGCTGGAGGTCAATAATAAATTGGCCGTTCGGGGCGACAGTCCGATCCGTTGTCAGATGCATGTCTGCCGCGCGGATGAAAAGGGTAAGGCTAGCACCACCCGATTTCGGGTTGTACAGCGCATGGCCGGTTACAGTCTGATCGAATGTGAACTAGTCACCGGGCGCAAGCATCAGATCCGCGCGCATTTGGCGCATTTGGGCCACGCCATCGTCGGCGACAAGATTTACGCTCATCAGGGTGAGTATTACCTGCATCGTTTGGCCGACAGCCTGACGCCGGAGCATCACCAGCAATTGCTGAGCCCGCACCAACTGTTGCTGGCGCATCGTGTTACCCTGCAGCAGAGCGATGACCAGCAAACGGCGCCAGTGGTGATAGTGGACGATCACTATCCAATGGCCTGGCAGGCTTTTCTGGCCGGCTTGCTTGACCCCTTGCTGGTTTTAACCCAAACCCACTCTAATAATTCAAAGGACCTCGGCATGACCAACCCAAGCCCATCGGCAGCGGATTTTTTTGATGTAAATTTCGCTGCCCTAGCGGCAAATCCGGATCTGTCCGGTCTGGCTGAGGGCTTGGCTGAATTTGGCCGAATTGATTCTCAAGCTAGTTTTAACGCCTTTTGCCGTGCCAGCTGTACGCTGTGGCGGAACCAGGTTGCTCACCAGGACGGGGCTCCGAAGGCCCAGTTCGATGAGCTGCAAGCGCGTATTGCCGAGGGTGCCGTGACCGATAGCGTTATTGCCACGCCGTGGGGCGGGGTGGTGATCACTCGGCTCGCGCCGCCGACAGTTGAAAAGTATTTAGTGGTGCAGCGCGGCGGCTACCTGGCGCTGGAAACACACAGCGTAAAACAAGAGCAAATTGAGGTCATTGAAGGGCGAGGTTTACTGTTGGTGGGTGAGCTGGGCGAGACAGAGCTGCGGGTCCATGCATTGGCACCCGGGGACCGATATGCCTTTGTGCCCGGTATGGAGCACTGCCTGATCGGAACCGAAGATTTACTGATTTTTGAACGTTCGAACGACCCCAAGGGCATGGATCAAGATTTGATTTTTCTCTATACCCCTGAGGCCTGATGGCCCTCGCTATTCCGCGATCGTGAGCAGTTCGGCATTGCCACCGCTGGCGGTGGTGTCAATCGAGACGTGGCGTTCGATCACCAGACTCGATAAACGCACCGGCACTGTCAACAACGGCAGCAGCGCACCGGCCCGTTGTGCCAAGGCTTGGCGCAGGCTGCGTTGAATCGGTTCCGCCTGATTCGACAACAGACCCACAAAACCCGTTAAGCTCGCCAGATCGTTAGGCGCCAATTGGCCCACCAGAGCAAGTGCACTGCCGTCGGTTAGGCTGGCATTGAGCCAATCGGGCACACCCAGATCGGGACCGATCAGCAAGGCCCGGCCCTTAGCCGCGCGAACCGCCTCATACTGCTGTTGCAACGTTTGGGCATCGGGGCCGAGGCAGATAAAGACTCCTCGACTCCACAGAGTCAGGCGGTTGCTTTCGCCGGTCGGTCCGGGCAGATTGATCGGCTCTGCAACGATTTCGGCCGAAGCCGGTGTCAAGGCTGTTAAAGCCTGTTGCACCAAAACCGCCGGCAAGTGGTTCAGGTCGTTGGCTGTTTGCGCGCCGAACACTCGGCTGGGCTGGGCAAAGGTTGCTAAATAGTGTGGCCCGCCCGCCTTGGGGCCTGTGCCGCTGAGACCCTCGCCGCCAAAGGGTTGGCTGCCGACCACGGCGCCAATCTGATTGCGGTTAATATAGGTGTTGCCAACATGTATGCTTCGGCAGGTCTGGGCGATGCGTTGCTCGATGCGCGAATGCAGGCAAAAGGTTAAACCATAGCCGCTGGCATTAATTGCATCGATGATCGAGCCATAGTCTTCCGCCTTAAAACGCGCGACATGCACTACTGGTCCGAAGATTTCCTCACCCAGATCGGCGATGCCGCTAACCCTAATCAGCGCCGGACCAACAAAATAACCGCCACTCGGCGCTCGCAATTGCTTAATAAGATTGCCAGCACTTTTTTGTTGGTCGATATAGTTTTGGACCTTGTTTTGCGCTGCGGCGTCGATCAGGGGGCCGATGTCGGTGGTGGTCTGCCAGCAGTCATCCAGGATTAACAGGTCCATCGCACCGGCCAGCATCGGAATGACCTTATCGGCAATATCTTCTTGGATATAGAGTATGCGCAAGGCCGAGCAGCGTTGCCCCGCGGATTGGAAGCCAGACGCGACTATATCGCGCACCGCCTGTTCCGGCAGGGCTGTGGAGTCGACAATCATGGCATTGAGTCCGCCGGTTTCGGCTACCAACGGTGTGCTCGTGTCCAAGTGGGCGGCGATGTTTTTGTGGATAATTTGCGCCGTGCCGGTTGAGCCAGTAAAGCAGACGCCCTTAATGCGCGCATCACTGAGCAGGCGGGTGCCGATCTCAACGCCAGAGCCTGGCAACAAGACCAGGTTGTCGCGCGCGATGCCGGCGTCGTACATCAGTTCGACGGCACGCGCTGCTATCAGCGGCGTCTGTTCGGCCGGCTTGGCAATAACCCTATTGCCCATGGCGAGCGCGGCGGCAACCTGGCCGACGAAGATTGCCAGGGGGAAGTTCCACGGCGAGATGCACACCACCAAACCCAGCCCTGCATCGTTCGTTTGCAGCTCGGCCTGATCAGCGTAGTAGCGCAAGAAATCGATGGCTTCGCGTACCTCACCGACCGCATCGGCCAGGGTTTTACCCGCTTCACGCGCGAGCAAAGCAAAGAGTTCCGGGTAGTGGCTTTCGAACAGATCCGCTGTGATGCGCAAAGCTTGTAGCCGATCTGCCTTGGCCATCGGACTGGCCTGTTCGAGCAAGTCTAAGGCCGCATCGACTTGATGTTTAGTGGCATCGCTGACCCGACCGACCGCTTGGGTTAGATTAGCCGGGTTGAAGCGCAGCTGTGCGGTTGGATCGGACGGAGCGTTGGGCAAGGTAGCAGCAGCCTGCCACAAGTGGTCGGCCCAGAGCGCACGTTGGCTATTGAGTGTGTCTAGTGCCAGCACATCGTTGAGATCGACACCGAGGGAGTTGGCGCGCGAGGTGCCAAAGAGCCCAACGGGCGAACGGACGGCGCGATGCTGGCCTTGATTGATCAGGCGGGGCAGGGCGTCAAAGGGGTCCTGCGCCAACTCGGCCGCGGGCACATTGGCATCACCGATCTGATTGACGAAGGAGCTGTTAGCCCCGTTCTCAAGCAGGCGACGCACCAGATAGGCCAGCAGTTCTTCATGACTGCCCACCGGGGCATAGATTCGGCAGCGAGTCTGGGCCTGCTTGCGGACGATGGCGTGCAGGTTTTCACCCATGCCGTGCAACCGTTGGAACTCATAGCGTGCCCCTGCTGGGGCCAATTCGAGGACCGCCGCCAGGGTGTGGGCATTATGGGTGGCAAATTGCGGGTAGAGTTGATCGCTCAGCTCAAATAACTGTTTGGCACAGCTGATATAGGCCAGGTCGGTTGCGGTCTTGCGGGTAAAGAGTGGGAAGCCGGCCAAGCCGAGCACTTGGGCGCGTTTGATCTCAGCATCCCAATAGGCGCCCTTAACCAAGCGCACCATAAGCCGACGATCGAGTCGCAAGGCAACGGCATGGAGCCAATCGATAACCGCGCTGGCGCGTTTGTTGTAGGCCTGAACCACGACACCGAAGCCATCCCAACCGGCCAGCTCTGGGTCTGCCAAGACGGCTTCGATTACATCCAAAGACAGATCGAGGCGATCTGATTCCTCGGCGTCGATATTAAAGCCCATATTGGCGGCCCGTGCCAGACGGGCCAAGGTGCGCGTGCGCTCGACCAGAATCGTCATTACTTGGGGTTTTTGTAAGGGTTCATAACGGGCGTAGAGGGCCGATAACTTAACTGAGATGCCCGGGTTGTCTTCGATCAGCGACGAATGGCATTGACCGGCCAGGTTGTCGATGGCGTTGCGATAGGCAGTAAAATACCGCAGTGCATCGGCCTCGCTTTTGGCCGCCTCACCGAGCATGTCGAACGAGTAGGTGTAACCCTGCTTCTGCCAGCTTTTCCCCTGTTTGATCGCTGCAGCCATGGTTTGGCCGAGCACGAACTGCCGGCCCAGTTCCTTCATCGCCAAGGCGACCGCGCGACGCACGACCGGCTCACCCAGCTTCTTCACGGTTTGACGGATAACCTTGGTAATCGGCTGATCGGTCGATTTTAATATTTCAGAGGTGGCCCACAGACCCAGGGTGGAGGCGTTAACCAGTGCAGACGTGGCTGCACCGACGTGGCTGCGCCACGCATAGGGGGAAATTTTGTCATCAATTAAAGCCGATACGGTGGCCGCATCGGGCACCCGCAAGAGGGCCTCGGCCAGGCACATCAGGGCGACCCCTTCCTCGGTGGTCAGGCCGTATTGCGCCATAAAGGCTTCCATCAAGTTGCTGTTCTTGGCCCGTCGCACCGCCTCGATCCAGGTTGTGGCCTGTTGCACCATCCGCGCCCGCTGCGCCGTATCGATTGCGGCGCGCATACTTAAGTCTAGTAAACACTGGCTTTCCGGAGCCAACACCTGCTGACGTAAACGATTGCGGATCTCAACTTCTGGGCTGTGGGCGATGGTCATGGGCGGCTACTCTGTCGAATCGGTTAAAGGATAAATATTAGCAGGCTCCTGTCGGTTATTTTCACTGCATTTGCTGTTATGGACCAACTTATGGCTTAATATGATTTGAATTAAGCAGCATTTAATGGGTTTTTTGATGAAAAACAGTGAATTAGATCGAACTGATCGTAAGATCCTCAAGGTTCTGGCCGTCGACGGCCGAGTCTCGGTGACGGACCTGGCGCTAATGGTCGGGCTATCCAAGAGCCCCTGTGCCCAGCGCATCAAGCGATTAGAGGGCGAAGGCTACATCAAAGGCTACAGTGCTATTGTCGACTACAACCGACTAGGACAAGCCCATGTTGTCTTTGTCGAGGTGACCTTGAGCTCGACTACCGACGCCTCCCTCAAGGCGTTTAACAAGGCAGTCATGGCCATTGCCGAAGTGGAACAGTGCCACATGATCGCGGGCGGCTTTGACTACCTATTAAAAATACGCAGCAAGGACATAGAAGACTATCGCCGTATCCTAGGTGAGCATATCTCGACGCTACCCTTTATTGGCCAGACCAGCACCTATGTGACCATGGAAACGGTGAAGGATTGAGGTAGAAAAGCAAGCATCCGCCCGCTTATTGGCCGCTGTTCGGCCCGAGCATAATTTGCGTATGAGCCAATTAAGCAGCTACGCGACAGGTTGTGAGTCCGATCCATCCTTTGGGTCGCCAACTGCCTAGCGCGACGTAACGCTGGGTGGAATGCACCCGAACTTTCGGAAATCATCCACCCATTTTCAGATCGTTACCCGCGCTTAAGTCCCTCTTTTAAAATCCTCTATCTCGAGTATCGTTTATCCCAAGGCAGTTTTCCCCTGATGAGTGCGGCACGCCATCATCGCTAAGCTGAGCGAATTAATTTTTTATTGGTTAGTAAACGAGTAATAGGGAGATTGACTATGATTCGGATTGGAATTTTTTTGTTAGGGGTTGGGTTGCTATCAGGTTGTGATGGTCAACACCTTGACGCCGCCCAAACGTTGCCCGCACAGAAATCAGTACATGAAGTATCCATCACAGATCTTCGCCCCGCCCGCCAGAAACTCGATCCAAACTCTGTCAGTCAGCCTGACCGACTGCCAATATGGTTCCTACCAGTTAGCGGACCATTATAGGACGCCCGGTCGAGTTGCGATTTTAACGCGTTATCTGTCCAATGAACTACCCGAAGCTTATCAGGGGATGGCTTTTGATCTGCACAATTTCACCATTCATATTAATAACCTGGCCCAATTAGTTGACCTTCCATCGGATGATTATCAACCTGATGATCAGGACGGCACCGGCCTGGATAATTTTGTTGTCGGTTGTTCGCAAGATGATTTAATGGGTGGTTACAATCTGGCCGAAGTGGCCAATGCGCTGCCCCCTCTGATTGCCGTGGCCGATCTGGCGGTGGACGATAAGGTTTTTCACGTCCGCGTTATCCGGTCTCCTGACGCCCAGTTCTGGGCGTACAAGAATGCTCGCTGGGACGCCCTAATGAATGAGCTTGTCTTGGCCATTGGTGCGCAACTGGTTGCGGAAATCACCACCGAACCTACTATTTGAGGGCCCAATGACGTGACTGGAATTAGGTCGCCATGCAAAAAGATAGCCTTCCTATCTTGCTGATACATGATTTTATCAGGTAGACGGTATAAGGAAATGTTCTTGTAAATATAAATAAATAAATAAGATAATAAACCTGTAAATATTTTTATATTTGGAGGTTTATTATGACAAGGACGTTGTTAATTTCTTTCTTTATTGGGTCGCTATTGGCTAACCTTAGTGCTGCAACCTTGCCGCCCGGTTTTCAAGAAAACCTATTAATCAGTGGTCATGTTCGTCCGACCGCGATCCGCTTTACACCCGAAACCGGTGGGCCGGTGCAAGCATTCGTCGCTGAAAAAAGTGGCCGTATTTATTATTATGACGATCTTGGAAACCAACCGACCCAAGGTCAAGCCAAGTTGGTCGCTGACCTGAGCAACAATGTGCACGATTATTGGGATCGGGGTCTGTTGGGCCTGGCTATTCATCCGAATTTCCCCTACACCCCGCAACTGTTCGCTCTTTATGCCTTCGATGCCGGTAACTCTTTTAACGATGGCTGCGCCGATCCGACCGGCTACGGGTGTGTGATCAACGGCCGACTCGCGCGCTTAACCCTCGATCTGGATAACCTGGGTGTCGCTACGACCCTCGAATCGCCTCTGATTAGCGGTAAATGGTGCCAGCAATATCCCAGCCACACCGTTGGCGATCTGCACTTCGGTGCGGACGGTTTTCTCTATCTAAGTGCCGGTGAGGGGGCCAGTTTTACCTTTACCGATTTCGGTCAGGTTGGCAACCCCTGTGACGATCCAGTGACCGGCGTGCAAGCCAGTTCCCAGGGGGGTCAGTTACGCTCGCAGGATTTGCTAACCGGCGGTGATCGGTTGGACTTTCACGGCGCGGTATTGCGGCTCGCTGTCTCCGGCGCTGTGGTCAGCGCACCGTCCGATAACCCCTTGATCGGCGGCGACGAGGCCGACGATTTTATGATTGCCATAGGCCTGCGCAATCCATTCCGTTTTACCATTCGCCCCAACACCAATGAACTTTGGCTCGCAGATGTGGGTGGCGGTGAATGGGAGGAGATCAATCGCTTGGCCGATCCGCTCGGTGCGATAGAGAATTTCGGCTGGCCCTGTTACGAAGGCACGGGCCAACATTTCAACGGTAATCTATTGTGCAACCCGGTGCACAATCAGACCTTTAACGGTTTGAATATGGATTTGGCGCCACCGTTTTTTGCCTATCGGCATCGTGACGAGGTGGTCGCCGGCGACGGTTGCGGCACCGGCGGATCCTCGGTCACTGGCATCAGCTTTAACGAGCGATTGGCCTATCCGGCGGCCTACGACAAGGCCCTGTTTTTCGCCGATTCCACGCGCCAATGTATTTGGGTTATCTACGCCGATGCGAACGGTCTGCCGGACCCAACGCGACGCGAGGCCTTTGTGGTTGATACCAGCGGACGCGTGGTCGATATCCAGCAGGGACCTGGTGGCCAGCTGCATTATGTCGACTTTGATGGCGGGCGGATTTATCGAATCGATTCCTATGGGAGCGCTAATCGGCCCCCGCAAGCCGCGTTGACGGCCGATGTGCGCAGCGGCCCGGCGCCACTCAGGGTGCACTTTGATGCATCGGATTCCACCGATGACCAACCTGACAGCCTCAGGTACAGCTGGGATCTCGATGGCGATGGTCAGTTCGGAGACGCGGATCAGGTCTATGCCCAAGCCCAGTATGACAGCGGCGGTAGCCGACTAGTGCAAGTGCTGGTGACCGATGCCGCGGGGCAAACCGACAGTGCAGCGATAGTGATTACCGTCGGCAACAGTGCCCCCAGTGTGACCATCGATCAGCCGTCCATAGCGCATCAATGGAGCGTCGGTGAAAACCTGATTTTAGCGGGCCGAGGCAGTGATGTCGAAGACGGCGACCTGCCGAGCGAGGCCTTATCGTGGAGCGTTATCATCGAGCATTGCGCGGCGGTCGACGATTGTCACGATCATCCCGTGGTCGATATTGCCGGTGACGGCGGCAGCTTTATTACCCCAGATCACGAATATCCGTCGGCCTTGCGCTTTGAGTTGACAGGCGTCGACTCGGGCATCGACTGGTGGGACAGTGCTTGGCAGTATCGCCGGCAGTTGACCGTCAACAACAGGGGGCTGACTGCCCAAGTGGATGTGCCGATCCTAGTGAAATTGAATCCAGCCCGCATCGACTATGCATTCACCCAGCCGGGTGGCCGAGACCTGGTATTTGTCGACAGCCGCGGCGAGCGTCTGGCCCATGAAATCGAGCGTTGGGATGCCACAGGCAACTCAACGCTCTGGGTACGCCTAGACCGACTGGTGAGCGGGGATGAGCCGGTCTTTCTCTATTACGGCAATAGCCTTGCGGCGGACAGTCAGCAACCTGCCCAGGTCTGGCGGAATGGCTATGCGGCCGTCTGGCATCTGTCCGAACTCACCGATTCGGTCGCCGGGCAGGCGTTGCTCAATGTGGGTACTGCGCCGGTATTGGGCGAGCTCGGTGGCGCGCGCAGCTTCAATGGCAGCAGCAATTATCTTAATGCCGGCAGCGATTTTAATCCGCTGCTGGTGGGCGATTTCTCCGTAGAGGCCTATGTGGACACCACCAATGATAGTATTTTCCAATACCCCAGATTAATCTCGAATAAGAATCTGTGGACCGAGGCCCAGGGAGTCAATCTAGAGCTCAGCCAGGCACGCAACTTGGCCATGCTCGGGGCGAGTAAGGCCTTTGTCAGTGGGCCGATGGATCTAAGCGGCGGCTATCATGCCGTGGCCGCTACCTATTCGGCGGCATCGGGCTTGGCCACGGTCTACGGTCAGGGTGTTGAACTGGCCCAGCAGGCTATTGGCGCAACGGTCTTGGCTTCGTTGCCGTTAAATATAGGCCGCCGGGCGGGTGGCGGGGATTACTTTACCGGCCGGATGGATGAACTCCGGCTGTCATCGCTCGTGCGCTCCGCGGACTGGCTGGCGCTGCAACAGAGGTCTCTGACCGACCAGCTGATCGACTTCGGCGCGCAGGAAGCCAACACGACCCTCTCGACCACGACAGCCTTGCGCTTAAATCCGCTCACCGCCGACCTGACGCTGCAGTCAGAGCCCGCCGGACTGGCCATTAGTCTGGGCGGATCGACCAGCCCGACACCGACGAACAAGACCCTAATCGCCGGTTCGACCACGAGCATCGAGGCTTTGTCGCCGCAACTGTTAGATCAAGTTGCCTATCGCTTCGTCAGCTGGTCCAACGCTGGTGAGCGTGCCCAAGCCTATCTTGCACCGGCCGGCTCATCGGTGCTGCGCGCCATCTTTGAGCCGATCGGCGCGGTCATGGACAGTGACGAAGACGGTCTGCCCGATGACTGGGAACGGCGCTTTGGCCTGGATCCTGATGACCCGAGCGATGCGCTAAGCGACGCCGACGACGATGGCCTGACCAACCTTGAGGAATTCAGCCATCAGTCCGACCCCAACGCCGCGGACACCGATGCGGACAGTTGGGATGATTTTACCGAAGTGACCTTCGGCGGGGACCCCAACGATGCCACGCGGGTGCCGAACCCACCGATTGTTCATCTGGATACACTTCAGGACAACCCGGTTTTTTACCGCTCGGATTTCTCCCTGCAAGCGAGTTGGACTGGCGCACCCTTGGCAACGGATCACCTGCACTTTATCGTCGATACGCCGCCGCATATCAGTGCCTTCCCCGATATCAACGGTGTCGCAACAGTTGACTATGTTGACATGGCCGACGGCGAACACAGCCTGACGGTGCAGGTAAACAGTGTGGCCCATGCCGGCTATCGCCATGCCGGTGCGCTCGCCCAACGCACCTTTACGGTCGACGCCAATCCCGCCACCGGCCTCTTGGTGCCGGGCCGAATTGAGGCCGAGGCTTACCACCGTTATCTTGAGTTCAGTGCCGCGGATCTGGGTACACAATGCTCAAACGGGGACGGCGTGGATAAACAGTTGACCACGGACCCCGAGGGTGGCGGTTGCAATGTGGGTTGGACCGAGGCGGGGGAATGGCTGGAATACGACCTCAAGGTTCAGCACGCAACTCAGCTGAGCTTTACCGCGCGGGTCGCCTCCAATGTGTTCAATCGCAGCTTTCATCTGGAGTTGGATGGCGTCGATATATCGGGTAGCCAAACCGTGCCCCGAAACGGCTGGCAAAGTTGGGGTAACAAAACCACCGCCGCGGTTCCTGTGTCGGCCGGCAAACACCGGTTGCGGGTGGTGTTTGATACCGGGCTGGTGAATTTGAATTTTATTCGCATCGATGAGCATTTGGGCCAGTAAGGTTATTTTTTATTAGGCCCTGCTGCTGTGGCCTATATTCACCGAGTCTTGCCGTCAATTAGGGCAGGACTTTCTCAAACCGACAATACGTGCAAATAAGACTGGAAAAAGTCGTCGATACAGTTCTTAATCGATTAAGTAACTCGTGGTGCGGGCCAATTTGAGCCGATCAGTTGCCAAAATACCGCGTTTTTCAGCGCAAGCCTGCTGCCCAAGCTATGCTGACAGGCATCGATTAAGCACCCGTCCGATAAAACAACAGTTCGGTCTGTCCCCGCGGGGTCTGACCGGTTAGGAGCCCGATATGAATCCAGCAATTATTCAACGTCAGTGGTGGCACAACGCCGTCGTCTATCAAATTTACCCACGCAGCTTCAATGACAGCAATGGCGACGGCATCGGAGATATACCGGGGATCATTGCCAAGTTGGACCATATTAAGCAGCTCGGCGCGAAGATCATCTGGCTGAGCCCGGTCTTCCAGTCGCCGATGGACGATAACGGTTACGATATTTCCGACTATTGCGCCATCGCGCCCGAATTCGGCACCATGGCCGATATGGACAGATTGATCGCGCAGGCGGCGCAGCGTGGCATCAAGATCGTTATGGATCTGGTGGTTAACCATACCTCCGATCAACACCCTTGGTTTATTGAATCCAAGAGCAGTATCGATAACCCCAAGCGCGACTGGTATATCTGGAAAGATGCCAAGGCCGATGGCTCCGAGCCCAACAACTGGGAATCGTTCTTTACCCCCAAGGCCTGGGAGTTCGACGTCTCGAGTGAGCAGTATTATTTGCATCTGTTTAGCGAGAAGCAGCCCGATCTGAATTGGGCCAACCCGGAAGTACGGGATGCCATCTACCAGATGATGCACTTCTGGCTTAAAAAGGGCCTGGGTGGCTTCCGTATGGATGTGATTAATATGATTGGCAAGCCGGCCGACTATCCGGATGCGAGCATCTTTGATCAGGGCGTGGCCGGTTGGGAGCATTGGGCCAATAACGGCCTGTGTCATCAATATCTGCGCGAAATGCACGATCAGGTCTTGCAGCATTATGACGTGCTGACGGTGGGTGAAACGCCTTTTACCACCCCCTTGGACGGCCAGTTTTACTCCAATCCAGCGCGTAACGAACTGTCGATGATTTTCCATTTTGAACACGTCAGTATCGACCGTGAAGAGCACAACGCCGTTAAAAAGGATTTTAACCTGGTCGAATACAAGGCCATTATGAATAAATGGCAAACGCAACTGCAGGGCAAAGGCTGGAACAGCCTGTACTGGAGCAACCACGATCAGCCGCGGCCAGTCTCCCGCTATGGTGATGACTCCGACGCGTTACGCAACCGCAGCGCCAAGATGCTCGGCACGGTTCTACATATGATGAGTGGCACACCCTATGTTTATCAGGGTGAAGAGTTGGCCATGACCAATAAGACATTCCACGCCATCGACGAATTTAACGATCTGATGGCCAAATTTCATTATCAGAAGATGATCGCGCGCGGCATCTCTGAAACCCAGGCGATGGACTATCTGAATACCTTTTCGCGCGATCATGCCCGGGTGCCGATGCAATGGAATGCCGAGCAATACGCGGGTTTCAGCACAACGGAGCCTTGGCTGGCGGTAAACCCCAATTACCCTAAGATTAATGCTGAGGTGTCTTACGCCGACCCAGACTCGGTTTTCTATCACTACCAAAACCTGATCAAGCTGCGTGAGAGTGAGGCATATGGGGATGTGTTGGTCTACGGCCAATTTGAGTTGATCGATCCCGAAGATGCCGAGGTTTTTGCCTACAGCCGGACCTTCGGCAATAAAAAGATATTGGTGATTGCGAACTTCACCGGCGCGGCACTGACCCGACATTACCAGGCCGCCGTCCAGCAGCAGGTTGTGAATAACTATTCCGATCAGGTTGAACAGGTCCAGTCAGTGCTGCTGCAGCCCTATCAGGCTCTGGTTTTAGATATAAGTTCAGACTGAGGCCGTTGCTCGGCAGCCGTCCCAGCCGCTATTGTTGGGGCTCGGGCGGCACTGCGGACAATCAGGTTTAATGGTACTTTACATTTATCTAATATAAGGTTATTTTCGTGTTTTAACTCACAGACGAGATTGACTCTATGGCCTACACCGAAAAATTCCAACAGCTTGCCGACACCGCCCGCGCCTCTGTCCAGGAAGTCATCCCGGCTCAGGTCGATGAATTGATCGCCAGTGGCGCGGTCGCACTGGATATTCGAGATAAGGAAGAGCACGATGCCGATCACATTGATGGCTCGGTGCACATCAGTCGCGGCAAATTGGAAATGAATGTCGAAGGGTTAATTCCGGATCTGACCACCCAATTACTCTGTTATTGCAATGCCAACAACCGTGGCGCCTTGTCGGCGGCTACCTTGCGCAACATGGGCTATGTCAATGCGCGCTTTATTGCCGGCGGCCTGATCGGCTATCGCAAGCTGGGTTAAAGTCATCGGCCTGAACGCAGTTTTTATCAGGCAGTCGCGTGAACTGCCTGACGATTTAATTTGCAGGCTTGCCCGTGCCCCCAAATCCCTTTACCTACCAGAAGATGCCCTTGGTAATTTGGGCCTCTAAGTTTGTGTCCTCATTATCAGACGATCGGTCATACCGGCACCGAGCCACATAAACAGCAGCGCAGTCCAGGATGTCAGTGACAGCACGGCACCACCGGTGACCCCAGCACCGACCGCACAGCCCCCCGCCAACATGCCACCGAAGCCCATCAGGGGCGCGCCGATGAGATAGCGAATCATACCGGTGTCAGCGGTAAAGGCTTCCAGTTGGAATTCCTTGGTTACAAGCGACGCCAGCATGGACCCCAGAAAAACGCCCGGTACCAGTCCGGTCCCGAAGTTAAGCGGTAAAGTCGGCGACGTAATCACGGCCATCAAGGTATCGGCGGAGGGGCCAGTGAAGGTGACCGATTGGATCTTGACGATTTCATACGACCAAGAGGCATGCCAGCTGGTCATCAACCAGCCCAGCGCGATTGAACATCCGGTGAGCAGCGAATAACCGATCACCTTGGTAGAGAGGCGATTGCGTAGGGTAATCAAAATGCTAAATGCCATAAGCAGTAGCGAAACCAGAAACGGCGCACCATTGGGCAGATAAAAGGCTAGATTTCGGACATTGCCGGAAATAAGCCACCAAGCAGTAATCCATTCGCGCAGCGGTGATAATATGCCGGTATAGGCCGCTTGCGCGATAATGGTGACTATTAGGCCGGTGGTTAGGGCGCGCATATTCCCGGTCGCCGACAGCACCAGCAGTCGGCTGGCACAGCCTCGGGCTAAAATCATGCCTGCGCCAAACATCAGGCCGCCCACGATCGCGCCGGAAAGCGACCCAGTACCAGTGAGTTGGCGGATCGAATCGGGCGATAGAGTGCCGAGACTGAACTGCAACTGGGTCAATACCAGGGCGGTTGAAAAGACCAGCAACCAAACGGCGACCTTAGGACCCAGGTGAGCATGCCAAAACTCGATGGTAGCAGCACGCAGACAAAATCGGCTCTGTTGCGCCGCGACACCAAATAGCAATCCAACGATGACACCAGTCAGAATTAGGAGGTTATCGTCCCCGAGCTGTTCCAGAAAGTCAGTCATCTAAGGGCCCTGTGCGAGGATGCGAACGGTTAATGCGAAGGACCAATATAGCACGTATATTATTATTTACTTATTTAGCGGGGGCGAATATTCGGATGCACGGCTGGGGTCCGTGTTTTTAGGTCTAGGTGACATAAAAAAGGCGCCCATTCAGGCGCCTTTATTTATAACTACAAACCGCAGTCGCACTGGGCGATCGGGGCGCTTTATTGGTTGCGGTATTGCCGTTCTAGTACCACGGTAACAGCCAAAATAACCAATAAAAACAAGCCTGGAACCGCATTGGCTATCGGATCACCACTGAGTATATGCGACGCTACGGCACCCACTAACGCCACTGAGAAACCTGCATAACCCCATTGGCGCAGCGTATCGGAGACCGGCTGGAGTATTGCAGCGATGCCAATCAGATAGGCGACGCCGAGTATGGTCATTAAAAACAGTGGGTATCCCATGGCATCAAACGATTGCACCAGGGCTGGATTGGTTGTCAGCTTGGCCATTGCGGTCGCCGCCATGGCCAGTGAAAACAGTCCACTGAGCGCATAGAAGCTTATTTTAATTTTGTTCATAGTTTGAATCCTTATTAGGTTAGCTCCAGCTTATCTATTTTAAATTAGCAGTGATACGATAGTTAATGCAAAGTTAAATTGCATAATTGCAATATTTCTACCTAGAGGTACTGGATATGGACTGGAATGATTTAAAATATCTCATCGCAGTAGCCGACTCCGGTTCGCTTAAGGCCGCGGCCAAACATCTGGGCGTAAATCATACGACGGTGTGGCGGAAAATGCAGAGCCTGGAGGAACACTTAGATTGCCAGTTGTTCACGTCGAGCCGCAGCGGTTATCTGTTAACCGAGCCGGGTGAGGCCATCTTAGCCGACGCTCGGAGAATGGCCTCGTTGGTGGGCAGCATACATTTTCAGTCTCAGGCACGGCTCACCGAAATACGTGGCCTGATTCGCATCACGGCACCGGGTGAAATCGCCTTTGAGTTACTGCCCTCGATTATCGCCGAATTTCAGTTGAGCTATCCGAAGGTTGAGTTTGAAATTTTGGAAGATGTTCGCTCATTGAATATTTCCAATCGTGAAGCCGATATCGCAATTCGGGCCAGCTCGGCAGTACCCGACAACCTGATAGGCCGCAAAATTCGCGACGTGCATTGGGGTCTCTTTGCCAGTCAGGAATTTATTCAGACGCATAATATTAATTTCGAATCAGGAGATTATGTGTTTGATGGACTGCCGGTTATACCCTATCGGCTGTTCGCTTCACCGGCGGCGCGCTGGTTTAATGAAAAGACATTGAATAACCCGCGGCCGGTTGCAACCAACCGGATCATCGGTGCTTACCAGTGTGCCCTGCAGCATTTGGGTATTGCTTTGCTGCCAGAGTTACGCTCTGAGCCGCTGCAGGAACTCTATCGATTACCGGCCCAGTTTAATTCCCAGGTCTGGTTGCTCGCCAATAAGGACTTGCGCAATACCATCCGAATTAAAACTTTTTGGGATTTTTTGCAAACCCGACTGGTGGACTATTTTCCCGACACCCCCTAATGGCAGAGACCCGATGCAGTAGCCGCCTAGCCGGTTATTATGTGTCGCTTGTTAGGCACTGGTTTTCTTGCGCGCACGTTTCTTTTTACCGAATACCTTAGCCGTCCCCAGTCCTTTCAATTGCGTCGGCACCACACTGCGACTGGCCAATGTCATAGCTTGCAATTGTTCAGTCAAGGGGTCCATTAGGGCCTGGTATTGGCCACGCCCTTCGGCGATGGCGGTGAGTTGGGCCTCCCACTGTGCGGTCATATCGGGTGTCGTCGCGACATCGGGCAAGGCGGTGATAAAGATACGCCCGGTATCGGTGGCAACAATGCTCTTGCCCTGGCGCAGCAGAAAACCGCGCTTAAACAACAGCTCGATGATGCCGGCGCGCGTGGCTTCGGTGCCTAAGCCATCGGTATCCTTAAGAATCTTGCGTACCGCCGGATCGCTGACGTGTGCTCCGATCCCAGTCATGGCCGCCAGCAGTGTGGCGTCGCTGTAGGGCTTGGGCGCACTGGTGGCCTTCTCCAGCAGATCGGCCTGCAGCGAGCTCAGCAGCTGCCCCTTGGTCAGGTTGGGCAACAGCTGGTCAGCGTCCTCAGCCGGATCGCCAGCCTTGGCCGAACGCTTCGGAAACAGCTGCTTCCAGCCCTCAATCTTGGGTTCTATCGCCTTGGCGATAAAGCTACCGGCCGCAATGCTGACCTCAACCTCTGTGCTGGCAAATTCATAGGGCGCCATAAACTGGATCAAATAGTTACGACTGACCAGGCCATAGACCTGACCCTGTGCCTTACTGAGGCCGCTGTGTCGTTTCAGTGTTGGGATGATGGCGTGGTGGGCGCTGACCTTGGTGTCGTTCCAGGCGCGAGATTTTTGCTGCAAATTAAGCGGCAGGGTGGCAATGGCCTGGCCGTTTAGCTGGCCCAGGTTGTGCTCGATGGCGGCCACCACGGTGGCCGCCTGGCTGTGATGCTCGGTGGGCAGAAAGCGACAGTCCGAGCGCGGATAGGTGATCAGCTGGTATTTTTCGTACAACTCTTGGCAAATATCCAAGGTTTGTTGTGCGCTCAGGCCGAAGGCCTTGCTGGCATCGATCTGCAGAGTCGACAGACTATAGGGCAGCGCCGCAGACTGCTTTTTATGCTCGCGTTGCAGTCGACTCACGGTGCCAGTTTGGCCACTGATCCGGCGCGCAACATTGTCGGCTAACGCGCGCGACAAATTGCGCCCTTGCTCATCGAGATAGGGCTGGCAGGCCGCGCTCGGTTGCCATTTGGCCTTGAAGCGTTCGCCGGTTGCTGTTGCCAATTGGGCCCAGACTTCATAAAAGGGATGGCTGACAAAGGCTGCTATCGCCAGATCGCGTCGGACCACCAAACCCAAGACTGGAGTCTGCACCCGCCCGACCGACAACACCCCCTTATAGCCGACTTGCTGACCTTGCAGCGTATAGGCGCGGGTTAGGTTGATGCCATAGAGCCAGTCGGCTCGGGAGCGCGCCAGGGCGGAGGTCGACAGGGGGATAAAGTCTTGATTGCGGCGTAAGTTGGCTACCGCCTGACTGACCGCGGCTGGATTGAGATCATTGATCAGGCAGCGCTGAACCGCAGCTTTTTTATCGCCCTTGACGCCTAAAAAGTTGATCAGTTCATCGACCAATAACTGGCCTTCTCGGTCTGGGTCGCCGGCATGCACCAGTGAACTGGCCTGTTTAACCAGGCTGCGTAAGACGCCCAGTTGCTTGCTGGTGTTGCGTTTTGGCGTCAGCAACCACTTTTCAGGAATGATCGGCAGATGCTCATGCGACCACTTCTTAAAGGCTGGGTTATAGGCCTCAGGCGCCTGCAACTCGAGCAGGTGACCGATGCACCAGCTGACCGTATCGCCATTGGCGGCGGTAACAAAGCCCTCACCTTTTTTCAGAGGCTTGGGCAGGACCTCGGCAATGGCTCGGCCCAGGCTGGGTTTTTCCGCAATAAAGAGACGCATCAGAGGCTAAACCGCAACTAATTAACTGTATTTATATACAGTAATCTATTGTCGCGCCTTTTTGAAGGCCTGAATCTCTTATCAGGCACAATTTGCGCCGATACTCCGGTGGACAGGCTGAGTCAGCTTGGCCCGGCGCGCCGAATAAAGGGTTGCCTCCAAACCCGTAAGCCCTAAACTGCGCACTTGCCCCCCCATTTTCTAGGCCAATCCAGCATATGAGCACCCACCCTGATAAGCGCTATAGACCTCGGTCGAGACGCTGGATCTCCCAGCTTCTGTTCCTGTTCGCCGTCGGTGGACTGGCACTGGGGTATCAGTTCGGCTGGTTACCCAAGGGCTTGGTGTATTTCTATGGCGCGGCCAGCCTGGTGACCTTTGTAGTTTACGCTTGGGACAAGTATGCGGCCAAAAAAGGTTGGCGGCGCACATCGGAGCGGTTGCTGCACCTGTTGGCGCTGCTCGGGGGTTGGCCTGGGGCATTGTTGGCGCAACAGTGGCTGCGGCACAAGACGATTAAAAGACGTTTTCGGGTGGTCTTTTGGCTCACTCTGATGATTAATCTGGGGATACTGTTTTGGTGGTTGTTCAAGCCTTAGGTCATGCGCGCGTGCGCGTCAGCGTTCGCTAGCCGGCCCATCGGGCCCAGAAAAGACCGGTTGTACTTTAATGTCAATGTTTCATACTTGCGCCAACCTAAACTTTTCGACCTTAAATAGGATCTTGTTATGCGAATTATTGTAGTGGGTGGGGGCGCCGGCGGCTTGGAGCTGGCAACCAAGTTGGGCCGACGCTATGGCAAAAAAAAGCAAGCCGAGGTAACGCTGATCGATCGCAACAATAGCCATCTGTGGAAGCCGCTGCTGCATGAGGTCGCCAGTGGCAGCCTGGATATGGGGGTCGATTCTCTGAGCTATAGAGCCCATGCTTTTAACCATCATTTTCGTTTTAAGCTCGGTTCCCTCAGCGGTATCGATCGCAGTGAAAAAACCATCACCCTGGCGCCACTGAGCGATGATGAAGGTCAGGCGGTACTGCCCGAACGCACCCTGAACTACGATATTCTGGTGCTGGCCCTGGGCAGCGTGACCAATGATTTTGGCACCCCTGGCGTGCGCGATAATGCCATTTTCCTCGATGCCCCAAGCCAGGCGGAACGCTTCCACCGCAAGTTGTTGAACGGCCTATTGAAGTTGAATGGTCGGGCGCAAAGCGATGCCGATGCGGTTTACCGAATCGCCATTGTCGGAGCCGGTGCTACCGGCGTGGAGCTGTCGGCCGAATTGCACAATACCTTTAATATTATGCGCGCCTACGGCCTCAGTGAACTGAAGTCGGAACAACTGAAAATATCCTTGATCGAGGCTGGCCCGCGGATCTTGCCGGCATTGCCGGAACGTATTTCGGCCTCGGCGCACAAGGAGTTGGTGGCTCTGGGTATCGATGTCAAGATCAATACCCTGGTTGCCCGGTCCGATCCGGGTGCCTTTGTGACCAAAGATGAGCAGGTAATTGATGCCGATATTCTGGTCTGGGCGGCCGGCATCAAGGTGCCCGACCAGTTTGCCGCCATGTCCGATTTGGCAACCAATCGCATCAACCAATGGCAGGTTCGACCCACCCTGCAGACCACATTAGACGATCATATTTATGCCCTCGGTGACTGCGCCTCCTGCCCGATGGCGGACGGTAAGNCCGTGCCACCACGCGCCCAATCGGCGCACCAGATGGCCAGTCATGTGTACCAAAATATCCGCCTGCAATTGGCCGGCGAAACGACCTTAAAAGCCTATGTCTATACCGATTATGGATCCTTAGTAAATCTCAGTCGCTATTCGACGGTCGGCAGTCTGATGGGCAATCTAACGCGCGGTACCATGTTGATCGAGGGTCGTATCGCTCGGTTTATGTATGTCTCCCTCTATCGAATGCATCAACTGGCCTTGCACGGTTGGTTTAAGACCGGTCTGCGTATCCTGTCTGATAGTCTGAATAAGGTGCTGCGTCCGCGCCTGAAACTGCACTGAGCGAGCTGCTGCGCCGGCGGCAAGCGGCTAAGCGGTGGCGGTCGTTTGGGCAATCCGGTCGACCAGGAAGTCGACCGCGCTTTTAATCTTAGGCACCAGGTAGCGGTGTTTTTGATAGAGCAGGAATACCGACGCATCCGGGTGCGAAGTGATGGTGACACTCGGTTGCAGGTCGAGCAAAATCAGTTCGCCGCGCGCCAGATAGGGCTCGGTCACCCATTTGGGCAACAACACTATGCCTGCGCCGGCGAGGGTCTGCGCCATCAACCAGGTGCCATTATTGGAAATGCCCACGGCCGGTGCCGAGACATCCTGCCATTGCTGGTCGAAGTAGCTGAGCCAGGGGGTGGGTCCCGTCGGAGTACGAAAATAGAGTCCGGCATGCTGTCGCAGTTCGGCAGGATGGTCGGGCACGCCAACCCGGGCCAGATAGGTCGGTGCGGCAACCGCAAAGAAACGATTATCGAGCAACTTAATGGCTACCACACGCTCGTTTGGGGCATAGCCCCCGCGGATCGCAATATCGATATCATCCCGGTTCAGGGTCGACAATTCATCGGTCAAACTGATATCCAAGATGACCTTGGGGTAACGCTTGGCAAATTCGTCCAACAGGGGCAGCAGCATGAGCTCACCGAAACCGACCATTGAACTAATTCGCAAGATTCCCATCGGCTCCGTCTGATAGGCGCGCACCGATTCATTGGTTTGCGCCAATTGGGCCACCAGGGGCCGAACCTGCTTTAAGTAGTTCCGACCCACCTCGGTGAGCTTGACCACCCGAGTCGAGCGCTGGAACAGGTTGGCACCGAGCTGTTGCTCTAAATCGGCAATACGGCGCGAGACAGACGAGGCCGGCACGGAGAAGCGCCGCGCCGCCTCGGTAAAGTTGCCCGTCTCGGCGACGGCGATAAAGTAGTTCAACGCCCTTAATTGGTCCATTGGACCTCCATTGTTGTTTTTTAGACAATAAATATTCGCTTATATTGCTGTTTATCTGATTATTTATCTAGGTAATACTGGTTGCAACAGTTCGGCCGGCATCGAGCCGCGCGGGCTGAGCCCCTTAACCCAGTAATCTTGGAGAAACCCTATGTCGACTTACACCGCAATCAACTTGGTCAAACGCCCTTATGGCGCCGCCATCGGCCCTGAACTGTTTGAAGTTGTACACCTGCCAATACCTACCCCCGGAGCGGGCGAGTTACTGATTAAGCACACCCATATGTCGCTCGATCCGGCTATGTTGGGCTGGATGAGTCCGGCCACCGATAGCTATATTCCGCCGGTCGATCTGGGTTCGGTGATGCGCTCGTCCGGTTTTGGTGTGGTCGTTGAATCGAATCACCCAGACTTTGCCGTCGGCGATCAGGTCCAAGGTATGTTCGGCTGGCAGGAGCGGGTGCTCAGCAACGGCACGGGCCTGACCAAAATTGACGCCACGTTGTCGGCCGAACTGGTGCTCTCGGTGCTGGCCTTGCCGGGGCTTACCGCGACGCAGGGCCTCTATCGTATTGGTCAACCTAAGGCGGGCGAAACTCTAGTGGTGTCGGGAGCGGCCGGTTCGGTCGGCTCGATCGTTGGCCAGTTGGCCAAGGCTGAAGGCTTACGGGTTATCGGTGTCGCCGGTGGTGCTGAGAAGTGTGCTTGGCTGATCGATGAGCTGGGCTTCGATGGCGCCATCGATTACAAAGCAGGCAACCTGAACGATCAGCTCGAGGCGCTGACCCCCGATGGTATTGATATCTATTTTGAAAATACCGGCGGCGAGATTCAAAATTTGGTCTTTGCGCGCATGAATGCCCATGGCCGAATCGTTGTCTGCGGCCATATCGCCGACTACCTGACGGCTACGCCGGCACCGGGCCCGAACTGGATGAATATTATCAAGAAGCGCCTGACCATTAAGGGCTTCACCATGCCCGATCATTTTCAGGATGCACCAGCTCTATTGGGTTTGCTGATGCCTCATCTGATGGCCGGCAAAATCCAATACCGAAGCCATGTCTTGGACGGTTTGGAATCGGCCATGACCGGCTTGAATTTGTTCTTTAGCGGTGCCAATGAGGGTAAGTTGATCGTTCGACTGTAACCTTTCTCCAAGCTTGCGGCGCGGCCAACCAGTTAGGGTGGTCGCGTCGAGGGTTACTCAAGCTTCGGGTAGCGTTGTGACCAGCGCTTGCTCGGGTTCTAGAGGCAGGGAAACGGATTCAGTTGAAATAACCGTAGATGGGCAAAACGCTGATGACCACGACGGCCCCAATGAGCAGCCAATAGGTGATGAAAATCACTGGGCTGGCACGCAGCAGCTGCCACAGCGTCGGCACGCGCCCGGCGTTGACGTCCTCGGTATACTGGTCGCGCATGGCTCGGCTGTGGCCAACCTGAAACTGCTCGATCAACTCACGCGCGCGAGTAAACTCCTCATCGGTCTTGACCCATATGGCCGCGACGGAGATACCCCAGCGGCCGGCTGTGGTTTCATAAAAATCTATTTCCTGATCGACCAAGAGCGACCGAACCAGGTCGGCTTCTTCAACCGGAACATTATTGAGGCGAAAGGCAAGTTTGGCCATGAGGAATCCAGCATAACAAATTCAGGGCATCATACCGTTAAACCGGAAACAGACCAATTGCTGGTCTGTTTCAGAAGAGCGAAAGTCGGTCGCACGGCGCCCTAAACAGTCGATAGCATAAAGATAAGGGCCATTAGGCTCGCTGTACGCTTGTGGCCGCATCCGCGCGGCTGGGGTCCGCGACGCGGATGCGAATCCTGAGCACCAGCAATGCCGACACCATGGCAATCACGCCGGTCACCAATAGCACCAACTGATAGTTGCCATTGAGATCATAGAGGTTGGCGCCTAATTGGGTGGCGAGAACCGCCCCTATCTGATGGAACAGCCAGACAAAGCCAAAGGCAAAACCCTTGATCTCCTTGCTGAAGATAGTCAAGGACACCACCGACGTGCCGACCACCGTACCCATAAAAGACAGGCCAAAGACCGCCGCGAAGAGCAGAACGCCAAGCTGGCTCGGCAGTGCGAAGAGAATGAATACCGCCACCGCACGCAACAGATAAAACCCCGATAGCACCAGGCGAGCCGGATAGCGATCACACATAAGACCCGCTGCGATGCCGCCAATAAACTCTGCAACACCCAGTACGACCAGACTCAGGGCAATAAAATTGGCGCTTAAGGCCATGTCCTTTAGTTGTGCCACCAGGTGGATATCGACAAAGGCCATAGTGACGCCACAGCCTAGAAACCCTAAAGAGAGGTAGTAGAAGTTGGCATTGGTAAAAACCCTGGCCAAGCGTTGCCGGAACCTCTCAGGCACAGCTGGCTCCGGTTGATCAGCGACCGGTACCTGGCCAACAGCACTAAAACGCAACACGACAATCGCCAGTAGGGTCAGCGGCAGAACAAACACCAAGCCGGTGGCCAAATAGATATCCCGCCAACTCAAGAACGCCTCGAGATACAACCAGAGCGGTGCCAGAAACACAAAGCCCAGGGCCGCACCGTTGGTCACCAGAGCATAAATGAGCCCCCTGAGCTTGGGTGCGTTGATCTCCTCGACCAACACGCCCAATGAAACATAGGAAATGGCCGTATAAGCGAAGGCCGCGCCGATGCCATAGAGCAATAAGAAGGACGTAAAACTCTGGGTCAGGGCCATTAACAGAAATAGCAGCCCGCTGAAAAACAGGCCACCAATGATTGTGTGTTTGGCACCGATTCTATCGGCTATATAGCCGACAATGGGCGAGCTGATGCCAAAGACCGCCATAAAAAGCGTACCAGACCAGGCAAATTCACCACGACTGAGGCCAAAATCGTCGGACATTGCCACAAAGAAAACTTGGTATGACGTTTTAATGCTGGTCGACAACAGGGACACCAGAATCCCGAAGCCAACGATTAGCAGTAACAGAGCGTGCCTTTTTATCAGAGTCATAGACTGCCTTGTTTGGGTTTAGAGTGAATGAGCTGAATTTGCCGTTCTAATATTTGCCAAAACGACTCGATAACGCCTGCTCGCCAGCGCCGTGATTGAGGGATGAAAATTTCTTTTAGCCGGTCGGCAGACTGGCGATGTGGCTGCTCTCCTCGGTTATGCCAATAGTGGTAATTTTCAAGCGCCAACGCACAAAGAACACTCAGACCACCTCGAGTCCCATACTCCAATGTAATTGCCTTATCGGGNTCGGGTAATCGACTTGACAGAGTACCTCTGAGCTGTGAACTGATGCTGACATCATTGGCGGTATGGACGAGATTGCAATGCTTGAAAAAGCGATGATTGTCTTGATATTGCGCACTCGATTTCTGTGCTTCGGACAAGATATAGGCTTGGCCCCGCTTCCCCAAGCCGGTATGAATATCCATCAAATACAAAGAATTTGATTGATACTTCACCAACAGATCTTGCCAGAATTGCGCAGACGCGGATGCAGTGGTTCCACCAAAAAAAAGATCACGTTCGTTTTCATATTGCCCTGCCGTAATTAAACTTTGCAAAGCTGCTTTTTTCCCCTGGATGATTTGCCAAACCAACATGAGAGAAAGTTTTAGGGATTGGTAGCCATTTGAGGTCTTGCGCAACTGCCGAATAACAGCATGCTCCCGATTTTTGTCTATTATGGCTGTTGGCCTTGAAGTCAAAAAATTTCGGTTGATATCCACATTATATTCATTGCTACGTCGAAAATATGAAAAGCCAAAGGGATTGAGGGCATGCACCAGCACAATTCGACAATTTCCCAATTTCAAAGCATCGATCTGATCCAGCACTGCAAGTTGGCAAGCCGACCCAGCAAAACCTTCTACGCCATGGGTGCCGCTAACAATAAACAGAACGTTGGAACTGCGTGGATCGCCCAATTCAACCGTGTCCGCAGTCAATGCCTCGCCGGCTACACCCTTGCCGGCAAAGGTGTAGGTGGTCACTACTAGACCCCGGACCTGAGCTTTGCTGTTGAAGCGGCTTCGGGCCTCGACATAGGAACTCGAGAAATAGTCACTGCGCTGAGCACAATTCATGATCATTCTAGGCCGCCAAAATCGCGGGGCAATGGCGGTGGGCGACGCCGCTATACATATTCCAAAAGAGTTGACAGGTATGGTTTACGGCAAAAAGTGCCTGATCTTGGAGATCTTTAGTCGTGCAAATATCCGTGACAAGGTTTAGGCCCTCATTAACATGGCCAATATCTTCTTTTTGGTGAACGGAGAAAAACAATAGGTCCTGCTCGGTTAAACCATANAGCTTACCCAGTATCTCATGCCTGGCAGCACCCGCTCGAGTTTCCAAGTTTTGACCTTCGCTTGCGATCATGACCGCCGCGGCACCGATATGATATTGGCTACGGTCCTTTACGGCGGTCATTCGATAGTCTATTAATGCCTGGGTTTCAGGGTACGCCTTGGCAGCATCGCGTTCTGCATCGGAAATCCCTAACGCCCTAATAAAATTTTCCATCAGAACGACGTGGTTTCGCGTTTTAGAAATCCGACCCGTCTCCTCTTCAAATAGGTTAAACAACAGTCTCCTTTTATGCTTAGCCAGCGGGCAGTAAAAAAACAGATGTTCGACGTATTCTAGGAAGTGTTTGGTGAGCTGATAACCTTGTAATGCCATGACTTTCATTAGTGCCAGGTTACGCTCGGGTTTTACCAACTCGCCAATGATCGGATGGTCTAAGGTAAGATGATTATGTAAGTCAGATTCTAATTTCAGTCGAAACTCGCTGGGGCTATGCGCTTTGTTCATGATTTAGCTCCTTAAATTGGCCTGTTATATCCGTTTGGGTTAGGTGTACTAGGGCATTCTCAATATCCGCAAGAAGATCGCGACTGTCTTCTAAGCCAACTGACACTCTGATTAGGGTATCGCTAATACCAAAAATGTTTTTTTGCTTCGAGGTCAAGCGACCGTGGGTAGTGCTCGCAGGATGAGTGACAAGGGTCTTGGTATCGCCAATATTGGTACTATTGGTGATTAACTCCAGGCGATCAATAAAGCGCCATGCCCGGGCCTTGTCCCCCTTGAGTTCGAAAGAGACAATGCCACCGTGGAGGTTGTTGGCGTGTTGTTTGAGTGCCAAGTCGCGCTGTGGGTGATCGTTCAGGCCAGGGTAATAAACTGTGTCAACATAAGGGCTATTGGTCAGATATTGCGCTAATTTTTGGGCGTTTTCGGAGTGCATCCGCATACGAATATCAAGAGTTTCAAGGCTCTTCAATACAATCCAGGCGTTAAAGGGGCTAATGCAGTTACCCTTGGAACGCACGATGGCGCGCATCTGTTCGCATACGCTCGCATCGCCTAAGACGACGCCGCCGCCCACACGGCCTTGGCCATCGAGGAACTTGCCGGCAGAATGAACCACAATATCGGCACCAAGCCCAATGGGTTGCGTCATAATGGGCGTGCCCGAGGTGTTGTCGACTACGACCAGCGCGCCATGTTGGTGGGCTTTAGCACTCAGTCGCTCTATGTTGGTCAGCCTCAGGTTTGGATTGGACGGGGTCTCAAAGAACACCAAACGAGTTTTATCGCTAATTTTATTCTGCCAGTTTTTTTCTTGGCTCAAGTCGACAAAATCGATAGAAATGCCCCAAGTATTGTAGAAATTAACAAACAAAAATGCAGTTGTGCCGAATACATTTCCACCCACGACGACCTGATCCCCAGGTCTAAGATAGGCCATAAGGACCGAGTCAATTGCGGCCATGCCTGAACTAAAAGCCACGCCACCATAGGCATTTTCCAATGCGGCGATGCGCTGCTCAAACGCGCTCACGGTTGGATTTGAAATTCGGCTATAAACATGACCTATCGACCTGCCCGCAAATTTCTCTTCGGCATCTTGTGCGCTTTCAAAAACGTAGCTACTGGTTAGCGCCAGCGGTTCGCAATTAACCGTCGAGGTATCAATGGCTGCACCTTCACGTATCGCCAGGGTGGCCAGAGACAGTGTCCTTCTGCTTTTACTGATCGTCATTGGAGCTCCCTTAATGGTATCGGTAGTTACCGTGCATGCAGATCCTCGATACGCGCTGTCATAAACAGTCCTGCATGCAGTTTTCCTTGGTAGTGCGAATAGTCGGTTAAACGGCCGTAGGTTTCAAAGCCCAAAGCATGCCAAAGTTTGGCGCTCGGGGTGTCCTCTCTAACGTCAAAAATAAACCGCGTTACCCCCATGCTGGTGGCCTTCTGACATACCTTTCTCAGGCCCATTTTAAGCAAGCCCGCGCCTCGAAATGTAGGCTCAATAATCACTTTACTCAGTTCGGCTATATGACATGACGTCTTATGGGCGATTTGAGTAACCACAACAACGCCTGCGGCCCGCCCAGACATTACGTCGTCAATTAATAGGATATGAATAATATGATTGTTCAGTTTTGCCCCCAAGTGAGCCACATAATCGGCGATCAAGGCGCTGTCGGATTCACCAAAGCCGAGCATGCCATCATCAGCAATACTGGCCATGAGTAGATGTTCCAGTTTAACGGCGTCTTGCGGCTGTATTTCCGTCAGCCATCGATATTGAAGGTCCATGGTNATCCTTAAAATTGTGTCGATGGCGGATATGCATTTAGTCCGCCTTTATTCCCTTATCAGAAACATTACAAACCCAGTTCTCCTTGGGGCCATAGAAATGTAACTGAAGCCTTGATCAAACCGGGCTTGTACCTTCGTATGAGCGGAAAAATGACAGGTAAGTTTTGTGAAATATTTTTGTCAAAATTCACATTATCTCAATAAACTTTAGACCTACTTCACAAAAAGCTCACAATTTCGGTTATAAATACATCAATAAAAAGTCTAAGAGCATGCTGAGGCTGACTCGAAGCAGGATGCTGCGCGGGGGTTTAAATCACCGGCAAAGTCTATAAACTCTCAGTGAAATGTGAGTTTTCACTCAGAATAGTGCCCAATTATTAAGGATCCAATATGAGTTTTAGATCGAAAACTGTTCGTCATCTGTCCATTGGTTTGTTAATTACCGGTGCCGGGTTGGCCTGGGCCCATAACGGTGCAACGGGTATCGTTAAGGACCGCATGGATGCTATGAGTAGCATGGCGGAGTCGGTTAAGACGTTGAAGCCGATGATGCGTGGCCGGACGACATATAACGCCGAGACGGTGCAGACGGCGGCGCAATCCATAGCCCGCCTGGGCGGGGTCCATCTTACGGAGATGTTTCCTGAAGGCAGTTTGACCGAGGCCAGCGAAGCGAAGCCCGCCATTTGGCAGCAATGGTCTCAGTTTGAAACCTATGCCCAGGAATTGACGCTGTATGCCGATGGCTTGGCCGCGTCTGCCGCCAATGAGGTATCGCTTAATGATGGGGTCGCGGCAATCGAAGGCTCAAGTCAGCCCATGACCGTTGAGCAACTGGCATTGATGCCCCCGGCGGATGTTTTCGGTCTTTTGACTAAAAACTGCGCCGGCTGCCATAAGACGTTCCGCAGTAAAAAGTAATGATGGCGGCGGCTGTTTTTGGCCGCCACGCCCAAGCTGCAAACTAAAAACGGCGGCAACAATCCGAACCCGTCTACTATTCATCCCAACGTAAAATCTAACAAAAAACATAACGCGCGTTAATTGATAAAACAAACCCCCCCTTAAAATCGATCTTTTATGTATTTTATTACAAAAATTCTTGCCTTATTCGGCAATAAGTAATACTTTAATGACTAACACGCGTTAGCAATTAAAGCAAAAAAGGTCAGAATATGATGTCAGTCCCACATAGCACACGCACATCGCCTTATGCCTATCTGTTTATTTTACCGGCGCTGATAGGTTTTTTGGTGTTTTATGCTTGGCCTGCAGCACGGGCTGTCGCGATCAGCTTTACCGACTGGAATCTGCTCAGCGATTCAACTTTTGTCGGTTTCGACAACTATCTAGAAATGTTTCAGGACGAGCAGTTCCTCAACGGGATGAAGCTATCGGGTTACTACGTGCTACTGAACATTCCGTTGCAAACGGCATTAGGCCTGTTTCTGGCGGTGGCGATGGACCGCCTGACTAAGTCGATCTTTGTTAAGGCGACGCTGTTACTGCCCTATTTGATGTCCAACGTATTGGTCGCGATGGTCTGGCTGTGGATGCTCGATCCAATATTGGGAATCATCAATGCGCTGGTCGACACTCTCGGGCTGAGCACTCAGGCATATTTGGGTGATCCCGACCAAGCGTTGGTTTCTGTAGCCGCCATCAATATCTGGCGCCATATGGGTCTGGTCGCGATGTTGTTTTTGGCCGGGTTGCAGACCATTCCGCGCTACCTCTACGAGGCGGCCGGTCTAGAGGGGGCCTCAGAGTGGCAGATGTTCCAGAAGATTACCCTGCCGTTGCTGCGCCCAGTGATGGTCTTTGTTTTGGTGACAAGTGTGACCGGTTCTTTTCAAATTTTTGACACTATAGCGGTAACAACCTCGGGCGGACCGCTCGATTCAACCCGGGTCATCGTCTACTACATAGTTCAAAACGCTTTCAGCTTTTACAGGATGGGCTATGCCTCCGCTATGTCGGTAACGCTATGCGCCGCAATGCTGCTGTATACGCTGTTTCAAATGCACATTATGAGGGCTTCCGAAAGTGACCTTGCTTAATAAATTGACGCCGGCACGCATTGTTGCCTGGGTGGTTCTGGTTTTGATGTTATTGGTAACGGTGTTTCCGCTGGTCTTCGTGGTGAAAACCTCGCTGGTGCCGGCGAGTGATCTCTATACCACCTCGACTGACTTGCTGCCCAGGCATGCCACGCTGATTCATTATAAAAAAGTACTCGGCATGTTGAGCACCGAGGAGTCGATTGCGGCCGGTGGTTCGGGTGCGAACTTTAATATTTCACAGTCGCTAATAAATTCAATTTTGTTTACCGGCATTATCGTCATTGCACAGACCTTTAACTGTGCCCTGGCAGCCTATGCCTTTGCCCGCATCCCTTTTCGCGGGTCGAAAGTTTTGTTTGGGTCGTTCGTTGCATCGATGATGGTGCCCGGGGTAGTTACTATGATTCCGAATTTTATTTTAATTCGCGATTTGGGTTTATTGAACTCAATGGCAGGCATGGTTGCCCCGTTTTTTTTAATGCACGGTTTCACAGTGTTTTTTCTCAGGCAGTTTTTTCTGTCCCTTCCTAAAGAAATCGAAGAGGCTGCTTGCATTGATGGCGCAGGCCCCTTCGTTATATTTTTTAAGATCGCTCTGCCGCTAAGCTGGGCGCCCTTAATGACGATTGCAACGCTGACAACTATTAATATGTGGAATGAGTTTCTATGGCCGTTTTTGATCGGTAAAGAAGCCAGCATGCATACCTTGCCTGTTGCCTTGCAATCGTTTAAATCGCAGACCCCTCAAGGTCAACCGGACTGGAGTGGGCTGATGGCGGCAACCGTCATTGCCACCATTCCAACCGTTGCTATGCTGTTCTTTTTTGGACGCAGGATTGTCGAATCCGTGCAGTTCACTGGTGGTAAGTAAACTAAAATAATGGAGTAATAACATGAAAATAAAAACAATGGCTTTGACTTCTTTAGCGCTGGGTATCGCATTCCAGGCCAATGCTGGCGAGGTAAAGTACGTCTTATGGGATTCCAACCAACTGCCAGCTTATGAGCAATGTGCAGTGGATTTTACCGCTAAGAACCCAGGCATTAATGTCGCTATAACCCAGTCCGGTTGGGACGATTACTGGACTGCGTTGTCGACCGGATTTGTGTCCGGTACGGCGCCAGATGTGTTCACTAACCACCTGGCAAAATATCCTGAATTTGCTAAAAACAAACAGTTAGTCGATCTTAGTGAATTGGTTAAAAAAGATAGCGTGAATACCTCACAATATTCACCCGGCCTGTACCAGGTTTGGGGCAAAGATGGCGCACAGTATGGTCTCCCGAAAGATTGGGATACCATCGCTATGATCGTCAACATGGATATGGCGCGCAGTGCGGGTGTGAGTCTGAACGAACTCAATAACATGACTTGGAACCCACAAGACGGCGGCAGTTTCGAGCAAGTTGTGCGCAAATTAACGGTCGATAAAAATGGCAATAACGCCGCGACCGGTGCTTTTGACAGCAAGAATGTCGAGGTGTTCGGCTATCAGAATCCCGGTTCGGGCGGCATGATGGGGCAAACTGAATGGAGTCACTTCGCGGTGTCCAACGGCTTTAAATATCAGGATTCTGCTTGGAACGGCAAGTTTTACTACGATTCTCCAAAGCTGGCTGAAACCTTGGCCTATCTGACCTCTATGGCCACGAATGGCTTATCGGCTGACTTTAAAAATTCCCAGTCACTCGGTGCCGATGCGATGTTTATGGCCGGAAAAACGGCGATCGTGCCACAGGGTTCTTGGATGATCACCCACTTCGCTACCAATTCTACGTTTGATTATCAGTGGATACCCCTGCCGGTTGGACCCACAGGCAAGCGTGCTACCATGTTTAATGGTTTGGCCGATTCTATCTGGAGTGGCTCGAAGAACAAAACCGAAGCTTGGGAATGGGTTAAGTACCTAGGCTCAGCAGATTGCCAAAATGTTGTCGCTGAACGGGGTGTGGTTTTTCCTGCGATTAAAGGCATGGCCGAAAAAGCCATTGCTGCTCAAACGGCGCGCGGCATCGATTCTTCTGCGTTCTTAACCATGGCCAACAGCAACACTTTCCTAGCGCCAATTGCCAACAACGGTGCGCGGATTAACGAACTGGTCAATGGCGCGATCGAATCGATATTACTGGGTAAGGACGACGCTCAGGATGCCTTGACTAAGGTAAATAAAAAAGTATTGAAACTGAACAAGTAACTAACCCTAGGCTTACCACAGACTAAGCCCATCATCTCGACCATCCACTGCCGCTGACCACTGCGGCAGTGGACTTCTGATAGGAAGCGCCAATGTACTCTCCTCCAAAAATAGTTTTAATCGGTGCAGGCAGCACTGTTTTTACCCGGAATTTGCTCGGCGATATCTGGTCGATCCCAGCGCTGAGAGATGCCCATATTGTGCTCCACGATATTGATGACCATCGCCTGGATTTATCCATGGCGGTGGCTTTACGACTCGCCGAATTGCTCGGTGTGCAACCCAAGATTGAAGCGCAGGCCGACCGTCGCGTAGCCCTCGAAGGTGCCGATTTTGCGCTCAACACCATTCAAGTGGGCCGGTATCGCCCAGCCACGGTACGGGATTTTGATATACCCAAAAAATATGGTCTGGAACAGACCATTGGCGATACGCTCGGTATTGGCGGTATTATGCGCGGTCTGCGGACTATCCCAGTAATGCTGGACATGTTGCGCGATATGGAACAGGTCGGTAGTGATCGCCTGATCCATTTGAATTATGCCAATCCTATGGCGATGATTACCTGGGCACTCAATGCCTCCAGCGATAAGGTGAAAACGGTTGGCCTGTGCCACAGTGTTCAAGGTACCGCTCATGAATTAGCCAAAGACCTGAAGATCCCCGTACAGGAAATTGATTACAAATGTGCCGGTATTAATCACATGTCCTTCTATACCCGATTCGAACATAAGGGTCAGGATCTTTATCCTCAATTAAAGGCATTAGCCCAGAGCGGTCAAATACCGGAATGGAACCGGGTGCGGTATGAAGCCATGATGCAGTTTGGCTATTTTCCGACCGAGTCTAGTGAACACTTTGCCGAATATGTGCCATGGTTTATTAAACCCGGTCGTGAAGATCTGCTTAAAGAGTACTGTATCCCGTTGGATGAATACCCGGGCCGTTGCCAGGTGTATGAAACAGCCTGGCCCTTTATCGAGAAGGAATTACAGCACCCCGGATCACAATCCGTTGAGGCGCTAACCCAGGCTGTTCTAAACAAAAACATTAAGGTGATGCCACGCGAAATACAAAGCGTGGCCCATATGTTAACCGGCCTGAGCAATGTTAAGCGCTCTGTAGAGTTTGGCAGCACCATTATCAACTCAATGGTGACCGGTGAGCCGAGCGTCATCTATGGCAATGTACTCAACAACCGCTTGATCGACAATTTGCCAGACGGTTGTTGTGTCGAACTGCCCTGTTTGGTGGATCACAATGGTGTGACCCCGACTCGGGTTGGCAAGTTGCCATCACAGTTGGCGGCGCTGATGCGCACCAATATTGGGGTTCAGGAAATGGTCGTCAATGCGGTGTTGGAACAGGATCGGAATCACATCTATCACGCAGCGATGCTCGATCCGCACACCAGTTCGGTGCTCGATATTCGTCAGATCCGTGCCATGGTCGATGAGCTGCTCGAGGCTCATCGGGACTATCTGCCCGAGTATTTTTATTAGCGCTGGCGGGGTGAGCCAATGTGTGCGTACAATCTCTGATCTACCCGAATACGCTTGACGTTACGGGGATCTAATAAAAAGAGAGCTAAAAGTTATGCGAGCAACCAGTGCTCAGGTCGCCAAGCTTGCCGGTGTATCCCGCACCACCGTGTCGTTCGTACTGAATGATGTCGAAAAATCTGGTATCAGTCAGGCCACTCGTGAGAAGGTTTTGGCAGCAGCGGCCCAGTTGGGTTATGAGCCTAACGCCGCAGCACAATCTTTGGCGTCGGGCTCCTTTGCCTCGATTGGTTTGGTCCTGCCGGAGATTCATCATCTCTACATAGACTCTTTTCTGGCCCGTGTCGTTGCCTCAGTTTTGGAAGAAGCCCACCTGAACAACATGAAACTGCTGATCGAATCCACAGCTGACGAACAGACCCGCGGCTACACTAAGTTGGCTAAAGGCGGCCGGGTCGACGGGCTGATCGTGGTGAACCCGCGTGAAAACGATTACGACGAGTTGGCACAGATCAATCAACAGATAATGCCCCTAGTGGTCTTCGGTAGCCAACGGCGTAGTGCTGAAACCGCCTCCGAGTTTAGCACCACCGGCAGTAATAACTTTATCAACGCTAAGCTGGCTGTGCGTCACCTTATCGGTTTGGGCCATGCACGCATTGCGCACATTGGTTTCGCATCATCGGCCTTTGTCAGCGTCAACTCGCGTGAACGCGGTTGGCTGAGCGCACTGGAGGAGGCTGGGCTCAGTGGTGAGGGCCTAAAAGAAAGTGCCGAACTGAGTGCCGAAAGTGGTTATGAAGCTTGCCAGCGATTATTGCGTGGTAAGAAATCCTTTAGCGCAATTTTTGCCGGGAATGATACCGTTGCGTTCGGTATAATCAAGGCGCTGACAGATCAAGGGTTGCGGATTCCGGACGATGTCGCCATCGTCAGTTACGATGATACCCCCTTAGCGGCATTCGCGCCGGTGCCGTTGACCACTATTAAAACCTTCCCTGAAGAGCATGGTCGAAAAGCGGTGCGGATACTGCTCGATCACCTCAGCGGCAATCTCGAACCCCACCACCACCGGATGGATTCACATCTGATTATCCGTGATTCCTGCGGCGCCTCACGCGGCTAGGAATCTCTGCGGTCAATAGACGCCCAGATCGACACCACATTGGACCGCTCCGTCGAACGACTGTTTAACTTCGGCTACCAGTGCTTCCGGTGTTTCGCCCCAGAGCAGCAGGTGGGTCAGGACCAACAGTTTTGGCCGCACTCGCTGGGCAATTTCGCCCAGCTCAAGCCCCGAGGTGTGCATATGGCTGTGATACGCCTGCCAGTGCGGCGCACGGCGCGCAAACCCGGCGGCGGAGTAGACTTCATGAATCAGCAGATCGCAGTCTTGCCATAGATCATAGACTTCGGGGCAGGGCGCGGTGTCGCCCGAGACGACAATGGTGCGTTCGGCCGTGGTGAACTTATAGCCTAAGGGCTCCCAGGTGGTACCGTGTTCAACACCAAAGGCCTCGACCAAGACCCGATCATCTTCAAAGACGATTCCGGCATCGATCTCGAACGCCTGAGCGCTGCCGCCGGTGGCGTTAATCGGTTCCAGACCGCAGGTGCGGGCCTCAACGTCGGCACCATAGGCACTCACCACCTGGTCCACCAAATGGCCTGTGCCCTTGGGGCCATGGACTTGCAGGGGCAAGGCCCGACCCATCACCCAAGGCGAGAAGATTAGATCCGGCAAGCCGACCGTATGGTCTGAATGCAGGTGGGTGAGAAATAACCGATCGAGGTTTTTGACGTCCAAGGCGGCAATGCCTTGGGTGAACGCCTCGTGCGCGCGCCGAACCAGGCCGGCACCGCAGTCGACCAGATAGGCCCGATCGCCGACCGTAATTGCGGTGCAGGGACCCATGCGCAATGGATCCGGGTTGGGTGTGCCGGTACCGAGTAAAATGGCCTGGGTTCGGTTCATAATCATTCTCTACGCAGTGGCGGGACAGTATAGGTTAGACATAGATCGGTGTGGTGAATTTATTGATCGCCCAATAGGCCAAGGCCACCAGCCAAAAACCAAACCACAGCAGCACGCTATTGATTAATACCTGCGCATAGCCATAGCTGGCCACATCGATAAAGAAATAGGGGTAAGAACCCACCAGTGGGCCGCGCACCAGCCAATAGATCAGATAGGCCACGGGGAACAACAAGATTGGCAGGGTGTGGGCCAAGTTCATCGTCTTGCCGCGCACGCTGATAAACCAGAACGTGACGTAGAGCAGAGGTGTCACCCGGTGCAGTAGATTATCGCTTAGTATATCGATGCCCTGCGGCTCCCACGTGTCAGCCAACAGCAGATTATAGACCAGCCCAGTGATGGTGATGTAAACGGCGATGGCGGTCTGTACCTTCATCTGGCTGAGTGTTAAGGCCCAGCTGGTGCGGCTATAAAACAGCTGGCTAGCGGCTAGGACCGCGATGGATATATTACTCAAGATGGTAAAATAGCTCAGGGTGGCGATCAGCTCGGACAGCCAGAAACTCGCGGGCTGGCCCCATAGGCCGGGGAAGTAAGTGGTGGCAAAGCCAGCCAACGAACTGACCAATAAGAGCCAATAGAATCGTTGTTCGGTCGCTGTCATGGGTTGTGCTCCTTTAGGGGGGTGGCCGCCGCGGCCATTTAGGCCCAATTTAACGGACTCTGAGCGCGAACAACAGTTTTAATGGCGAGCAGCAGCCAATCCCTGTGATGGGGAACTCCTCAGGCATATGCAAGCAAACTGGAGCCCGTAAATTGACGGACATGCAATAGCCCTACTGTAAGGGCGGCGAATCAGGGCCTGTGGGTGGAATTTTAGCTTGGCGGACTTTGCCACCAGGCTTAGTGTTGCCGCGCGCTTAGTCTGGACCGGACGATTCAGGTCACGCCATAGCGCTCGGCCAAGGCTTGGCACTGCGCCCAAGACACGGCTTTGGCCCAAGCTACCGACTCCGCGATCGCACTCTGTTGCGCTGGCGTGGCCCGCTCGACCCAGTTCGGCTTGTCGGTATCCAGCTTGAGGCTATTGATTTCCGCCATCACCCCGACAAAGGCCATAAAGTCCGGATCGTTTTCATAGGCACCGATTAGGTGGCGCAGCCGTTCGAGCTCTATTGCGCCTTGAAGATAGTGCGCGCTGCCATCGAGCATGGCCTTGGCGGTGACACCAATCAGGTGCGCGGCCTGGGCGTTAGAACTGGTATCGGTCATGGCGGGCTCCGGTTTAAAAGTTAGCTTAGGCAGGTGTGGGTTGCCGAACGACTCGATTGGCGAGCCTGATTAGCGCCCGATTTTAACGATGCAAACACAGGCTAATGGCGACTTGGGTCAGGGAAAAACCGAGCCGTTTGTTCCAGTCATTGAGGTTGTCTTTTAATTGTACGTCGGACGGCAGTTCGGGGCTATTGGTCGCCATCACGATCCAGTTACCGCCATCGATATTATTGACCCACACTTGAGCAAAGAGCGCATGTAACTGGGCTAGTAATTCAACCTGCTTATGTTCTTGCCAAAAGTTCACTACCAGCCAGCCCTGTGGCGCCAGGAGTCGGTAACAGCGCTCCAAGTAGGCTGCTTGAGACTGATGCGCGTCCATGCCAGTTGCGTGATAAATATCGCTCATGATCAGGTCATAGGGTTGGTCAACAGGCTGCGCGAGTTTGGCGGCGGCATCGCCGATCCCAACCGATAGGCGAGGATGACGCGCCAATTGAAAATGACTGTAGGCCAGATCCACCACAACCTTGCGCAGCTCCACGACATCGATATGGGCCTTGGGCAACTGATGGTAGAGCAGATTGGCCAAGGCGCCGCTACCCAGGCCCAATAATAGCGCGCGGTTTGGAGCGGCATTGAACAACAGGCTGAGCAACATAGCGCGAACGTAGGTGTATTGGATCTGTGTCGGCTGGTGCTTGAGAATGCAGCCCTGTTCGTCATCATCGCCAAAGGAGAGATGACGCTTATTGCCGTCGTCATACACCAGAACTGGGCCAATGGCATCATAAACCCGTTTAATTTCCTTACCAAAGTTGTTCATCTCTACCCTAGGCTGGTCGTTGGTCGCTTGGCACTGTTGGCCTCAAAAGGCCAGCTGGGTGCCGGGACTGTTTTGGGATTCGTGCGTCGCGACCATGGCGATCACCTGGCCGGGCGCGGTCACAAAGTGATTGGTCTGGCTAAACAGCCGCCCAGCACTGGGGCTGCGCACCGCCACAGTCTGTGGTTCGGGTCCGTCCAGTATAACGATTTCGGCGATCAGATCGCCAGCGGCGAGCCACTCACCCAGTGCACGGCTATAGGTCACCAGGCCCGCATGGCTGGCCAGTATTAGGCTGACCTGGTCAACCCCATGCTGCTGAGGTGTGCAGGCCGGTGGCTGATACTCACTGGTCGTGATCAGGCCTTGTTCGGCGAGAAAATGCACGATGCCCTGGCTGTCCTGCTGGGCCAATGCCGCCGACACGTCATTGCGACCGCGCAGTTCGATGGTAGCCGCAAAGCAGGGGTTGGCAAAGGGATGATCGGGAAACTCGGCCTGGAGCACGACCCAGGGTTGGGTATGGGTACCATCAAAGGCCACGGTGCCGCGTACATCTTCGCCGAGGCAAATATCATAGCCTAGGCAATGCGCCAGTTGTGCACCCATCTCAGGCTGATGCTGGCCATAAAACAGATGGGGTAGCGCGACCTCATCGCAATGCAGATCCAATACCAGATCGGCGTCTATCGACAGGCTCAATAGCGTCTTGTGCAGCGTGGCAATTTCCATCTGGCCACTGCGTTGGGCGACCTGGTGCAGCATGGCTGCCCGCAGCAGTCGGCTGTTGTGCTCGCCATCTTCGCCCAGCTCGGGCCTTAGGCTCTCAATCAGTGCGGCCGAATCGAGGGCCATGCCACGGTTGAAGTTTTGCCCGGTATGCCAATCGCAGCGACCGGTGAGGTGCCCGAACGTGCGCTGCCGTAAGCCAATGGGATTGGCGAATGGGACGAGGACAATTTCGGCCAGCAGCAATTGCTGTTGTTCTAATTGGGCGAACTGGCCGATCAGGTACTGAGCAACCAACAGGCCCGGATGTTCATCGGCGTGTAGGCCGGCTTGGATGTACACTTTTTTGGCGCCGCTCGGGCCGAAACGATGCACCCCAAGATGGCTCTGGTTGCCGACCGCAGCGGACGGCAGTGCAATAGATTGGTAACTCACAATGGGCTCTCAACAACAGTTTACGATGTTAGCCGATAGTGCCGATGGTCCTGGTGAAGTGCAAGGGTAGGGGGCGTCGAACTGTTAGGATCTGTCGCAATGACCGAGGGGCATTTAACGAAAGGCTACCGTCCACTCGACCCATTGGCCGGTGGCGACACCATCTTCCAGCGCCGGTTGAAACGACCATGCCAAGGCTTGCTCCAGGGCCGCCTGATCCAATTCTAGATGCCCTGATGACCGCTGCACAAAGGGCTGTTCCAGTTGGCCCGACGCGCCGACAAAACCGCGCAGAACGAGTTCGCCGCGCAGCCGTTTGCGAATGGCACTGGCCGGCTTGATCGGCACCGGCGGGCGACCGGCGAAGCGGGCGGCGGCAAAGTTTTGCACGTCTCGTCGATCGACGCGATCGGGTTCTACTTGAGCGGTGGATTGAAACTCATTGCTGGGCTCGGATACGATCTGGTCGAGGGGATTAGCCTTTGGCAGTTCGGCCATTGCCGACGCAATCGCAGCTGGCATTGCCGCTTGCTCCGGCCCAGTCGATGTCGGCTTTAGGTCTTCCATGGAGGCGAGTTCGGCGGTCGCTAAAATATTTTTTGCGCGCGCAAATTTTTCCAAATCGAGTACGTCAATTGGTTTGGAGAGCTGGTCTTGGACGATTGGAGCTGAGGTTTTTTTTGCGACGAAGACGGACGTCTCTATTGGATCCGTTTGGGCAATAATCAAAGTCGCTTTAGGTTCGATTTTTTTGCCCAGCGCGTCGGGTTTTAGTATTTTTTTTGGTGTCGCCGTCTTGGTCGGCAATGTGCTGCTAAGAGCTTTTTTTGTCTGGGTTTGGGCGCTGCCCTGCGGCACGGGCGTAATAGTATTTATGCTGCTTTGGAGCTGCACTGTTAAACTATTTTTCGTCGCCATTGGCGCCGAAGTCTGCGGTATTTTGACCAATGCGAATATAGCCAGGTGCACCAAAATGGAACCGGTAAAAAATACCAGTCGCCAGATCGTATCGCGTGCAGACATTGTAAATAAGGGGTTGACGGCTTCGTCGGACACTCTATACTCGCTTCCAAATTCAGGTGACCTACAACGTTTAAACGGGAAACTGGTGTGAAACCAGTACTGCCCCCGCAACGGTGAGAGAGGGTAAACCATTGAATCAATATATGCCACTGCGCAAGCGGGAAGGGATTGATTCAACAGCCTAGCTGAGCCTCTCAAGTCCGGATACCGGCCTGATGTCATTTTTCCGTACGGGTGGGTGCATGTCGTTTAGACAATCGTGCAGCGTTTCGCTGTGGTCTGTAATTTTTTGCCTTTTTGTAACAACTCCGTCTGCAGAAGACTTAGTTGATGCATCGGTTGGCGCGCAAACTGATGCGGCCCAGCCGACGGCTAATATTTTGCCGACCCTATATTCTGCCATTACCCCCGCTTTCAGCACCCAGCCGGAATTCAGTACCGCCCAAGTCACCGTAATCGATGCCAGCCAATTTGCGGCTAGCGCTCTAAGCGTCGCCGATGTTATCGAGCGAGCCCCCTCTGTGCAGTTGCAACAAACCGGGGCCACTGGTAGCTATGCCAGCGTCAGCGTGCGCGGCGCACCCAGCGCCCAGACCCAGATTTACCTCGACGGGGTGTTGCAGTCGAACGTTGGCGGTGAGGGCGGTTTCTTGCAACAGATGTCGCTCGCCGATGTCGAACGCATCGAAGTTTATTCCGGCAGTACCCCCACTCAATTTGCCCAGGGCAGCCCGGGCGGTGCCATCAATATAGTGCGCCGCACGGCACGGCAAAATCGAACTAAGATATTGCTCGAGACCGGTAGCTTTGGCCATCGGCGCGGCCTGGTGACCAGTGATCTACTGGTGGCGAATCTGGCGGTTACCGGCTTTGTTGAAGGCTTGGCAGTCGATAACGATTTTACCTACTCGAACGATGGCGGCACCGCGCAATACAGCGGCGATGATGAATGGCAGACGCGCAACAATGCGCAATTTGAATCCTGGTCCGGTGGCCTAACCGGCACTATCAATCAAGCCAAGAGCAGTTACTTTGTCAATCTCAGTGCGCACGATCAACAGAAAAATCTGCCCCACTGGGCCAATCTAACCAGCGCCGACAGCTACTACCAGCAAGGCAAACAGGCGCTGCAACTGGGTATTAACCTGTCCGACTGGTTATGGCACCAGGACAGTTCGCTGCGCTTCAATATCAGTGAAGATCTGGGCCATTTTAGCGATCCGGCCAATGGCCTGGGCAGCTTTGTCAGCGACAGTCGCGATCGACTGTTGAGTCGACAGCTGGCGCAGACCTTTGTGCTGCCGCTGTCTTGGGGACTGCTTACGTTGAACAATCAATTGGATCAGGCGCAATTTGTGATTGAACAGCAGAGCGTTACCCAGGTCGACGCCGAACGGCTGAGCGGGGCGCACAGTCTCGGCGCCGACTGGTTTGTGGCTGCCTTTACAACCTTAACCGGCAGCTTACGCTACGCCACCTTCAGTGATAGCTCGGATGACACAGAGGCGGCTGGTAGCCGCTTCAGTGGCCAGGCCGGAATTGGCTATCAACGCGGTGAGCACCGCGTGCAAGTGAATCTGCAAAGTTCCGAGCGCTTGCCGAACCTCATTGAACGCTTCGGGAATCTGGGCAGCTTTAAGGGCAATGCTGACCTGGCTGCCGAGAGCGCCCTGAGCGGGGATATCAATTATCAATGGCAGGGTGCGGCCTATCAGTTCAATGCCACCGCCTTTGCCCGGCAGTCNGACAATACCATCGCGCCGGTGTTCAACTCCCAGGGTGTCGGTCGTTATATTAATATCGATGAATCGATTTTTTATGGCCTGGAGTGGCAGGTCGAAGCCCCTCTCGGCGCGTTGCAACTGAGCTCCAGTGGCAGCTGGCAACGTGGCTGGGCAAGCTCGTTGTTAAAGGTCTATGACCAAAAGCAGGTGCCCGGCTTTTATCCACTCAGTGTGCGCCATCAGCTGAGCGGGACACCCTTGCCCGGCCTGACTTGGCAGAGCAGTTATATCTATCAGGCCGGCCTCTATTTTGATCGCGCCAACTCGACCATGGCGACCGCCAAACACCAATTTAACAGCGCGCTCAGTGGCCGAAAAAATAATTGGCAGGGCACGCTCGCCGTCGAAAACCTACTCAATCGCTACCAGGTGGATTACAGCAATAGCCCGCTGCCTGGGCGCAAAATCTATCTTAGCCTTGTTTATTTCTTTGGAGAAAATATATGAAAAAACTGTTAATAATTGCTAGCGCCATGCTCCTTGTGGCCTGTTTGCCGGAGCCGAATAACAGCCCCTTGGGTTCGGTTAACCTAGCGGTGGCGGCAGCCTCGCCGGACTATGCCACTAGCGATGTTATCCTGATCAACACAGTCCTAGAAATCGATGAAGTATTTGAACAACGAATTCACACCACCAATCCAGCCGATATCGCCATTGCCTTTGAAGCTGGAGAACTGTTCCGACTCGGACGTTATGGCTTTGATTCCGTATCGAAAATCAGTATTGATACGGAATCGGACGTTGTGTCAGTCGATTGGCAGCGCAGTGTCTTGGGCGATGATTTTAGTGCCAATCCGGGTGATCTATTGGCCCTAAGTAGCCGTCAAGCTTACGTGTCTCGCAATGGTAGCAAGGATCTGTGGGTGGTTAATCCTGCCGCGACGACAGATGCTGATTTCCTCATCGAGAAAATTGATCTATCTGCCTTTGCTAACGCCAGCAGTGGTAACCCGCATATGGCCGATCTGGAGTGGCTGGATGGGAAATTATTTGTACTGTTAACTGGTTTGAACGACAGCTATGCCGCTGCTGCCAATTCCAAGGTCGTGGTGATCGATACCAGCACGAATAGTTTAGTCGATACCGATACCACAATGGCCGGCGTTCAGGCTATCGAATTGCCGGTGCGCAATGCCGGGTCCTTTGCACTGCACGATGGCCTACTCTATGTCGCGGCCACAGGTGACGCCTACAACTATGCCGATACGTCAGGCAAATACACCGGTGGTATCGCCACCCTTAACACAACCAGCTACGCGACGGCTCTGTTGATCGACGATGGCGACCTGAGCGCGGCACCCTATGGCAATATCAGCGGCGTGACCGTGTCGGCCAACAACGATGTGTACTTTTCCGGTAGCGTGAGCTGGGGCAACGACAAGGTCTTTGTGCTGCGTGCTGGCACCAGTACACCGAGCGAAATCGTCTTGGGAACCAACCAATATAATATCGGTGACCTGCTGGCCACCGATGATGCGCTCTATGTCGGCGTGCAGGCGCAAAGCGATGGCAGTGAAAACGCCGGCTTAAAGGTAATCGATCTGGACGACGGTACGGTGAATCGGTTAATCGAGCTGACTTACAACCCAACCCAGATTCTCGCACTGTAACCGGGCCCCGTTAGGTGAGTGCTTGAACCCCGTCGGTTAGGCTCACCGTGAGGGCCTCGGAGCGGTCCATTATTTTCACCAGGGTGGTCTGGATGGTTTCATCGCTGCGGATGTCGGCCTGGGTGTTAAAGGTTTGCACCTGAGCGGCACTGTTTTCATCCGCGATAAAGCTGATATCGACCCGGGTCGCTAGATCGGCGCTGGGGCCGGAATAGGTGATAATCAATTGCGGGAAGCCTTGAAAGCCCTTATTCGCCTTTTTGCTAATTCGTTTCTGTGCTTTATCGAGATTCATCGCTTAGCAGGCCCTATATTGTGTATGTTGACGCCAGTGTAAGAGCCTTTGGCGGCATTAGCCCCAGTTTATTGCCTCAGACGGCATTTTTTTGCCCGCTTTGTCCGAAAAAACTATTTTTGCCGAAAAATGCTCATATTGGTTGGGCAGATTCATTCGTCATGGCCCTGCGCAGGCGCAGGAAAAGGGCGGTACTGACTAGATTGCTAGCCAACAACAGCAGACCGGCCAGCCACAGGGCGGCGTTCTGTAGGCCCAGCTCGCGCTCAATTATAGCCTGAGTAGCACGCTCTATGAGACGCTGATCGACGAAGCGGGTCAGCGCTTGGCTGATGATCTCGCCGGACAGCTGTGACTGGTAGGCAATGATCAGCAGCGCAATGGCCACGGTCACGATCAGTAAAAGAAGTGCGCAAAGCAGCGCGTATTTAAGGGTATGCATCATAAAGGCCTGATTCGTCGAGCATTACCCGCTAATATAGTCCAGCTTTTGCTTCTATGCCCAAATCCGTCCCGGTTTGGCCCGTTCGCCTGCTGGTTGCTCCACACAGCCCAGGCCCCCCAATGAGTTAAACTATGACCGCACTAAGCCCAATCGATCATTTACGAGCCTTGGCTCGCGACACCCTCGAGGTGTCTTGGACCCTTTATAAGATTATGGTGCCCACTCTGATAGTGATTAAAGTGCTGGAGGAGCTCGGTGGGGTGGAGTTATTGAGCCAACTTTTGGCGCCGCTAATGGCCAGCCTCGGCTTACCCGAGACGATGGCCCTGGTCTGGGCGACCAGTCTGCTTACCAATATCTACGCCGGTATGTTGGTTTTTTTTACCCACTCTGATGGGGCCATGACGGTTGCTCAGGTATCGGTTATCGGTGGCATGATGTTGATTGGCCACGCACTGCCGATCGAAGTGCGCGTGGCCCAAAAGGCCGGGGTTCGTCTCGGTTTCTCGCTGTTGTTGCGGCTGGTTGGTGGTCTGGCCTATGGCTACTTCCTACATCTCATTTACAGCTTTTCGAATACCCTGCAAGAGCCGGCCATACTGCTCTGGCAGCCAACCTTGGGCCCAGAGCCGACGTTGTTGGCGTGGGCACTGGAACAACTTAAGGGTCTAGTCGCTATCTTCCTGATTATTGTGCTGCTTTTAGCGGTGTTGCGTATCTTTAGAATTATCGGCATTGAACGCCTGATTAACCTTGCCTTGGCACCGCTGTTACGAGTATTTGGGATCTCTGCTCAGGCGACCTCGATTACCCTGGTGGGCTTCACCCTAGGGCTATCTTTTGGCGGCGGATTGCTAATTCGCGAAGCCGCATCTGGGCGCATTAAACCGATGGACGTCTTTGCCGCTATGACGTTGTTGGGTCTCAGTCACAGCCTGATCGAGGATACTCTGCTGATTTTACTGATGGGCGCAGACCTATCGGCGGTATTGAGCCTGCGCCTGCTGTTCACCTTGCTCGTGGCTTGGCCCCTGATTCACTGGGCGCGTGGCCGCAGTGCAGCGTTTCAACAACGCTATCTGGTGCACTCGTTGGCGACAGATCCATAGGGCGCGAAGTCCTGCTTTGCTCGCCTCAAACCGCTTAGCGCCCAATGCTCAGATGTCACCCCCGGGTTGCCGGTAAGGTGGCCAACCAGGGCGCCAATTCTGTGGCCACCGGCTTACCGTGAGTCGCCAGGAAAGCCAAAAAGCGTTCCGGGGTCTTGGTGGTGATGCGACGTTCATCAAAACCCAGTTCGTCGAGAATGCCCAGGGTGTAATCGAAGCGACCGACATCGAAACTAATATGCGCATCACTGCCTAGGCTGACTTGCCCAGCGTGCTTATCAATCAACTCCAACAAGCTGCGGCAATGGGGTTCGGAACCGTTTCGGGACTGTAAAAAAGAACTGTTGTTGATTTCCAAGAGCACATTGTGGTCCTTGGCGGCGCGCACGATCTCGTCTTGGATGACGGGGAATTTGGGATTGCCGGGATGGCCAATAATCTGAATTACCCCGCTGGTGATGGCTCGAATCATCGCCTGAGTGTTCTCTCGGACACTGCCGGGGGCAAAGACCGGTTCATGAAAGCTGGCGATGGCGAAATCCAAATAACCCAGCATGCCATCGGGCAGGTCGACATAGCGGTCGTGCGTGTTGGTAAAGGGTTCGGGCAATATATTGGCCTCAATCGCGCGGAGGATTGCGATATTTTCGACCACCCGGGGCAAGATTTTCATATTGCCGAAGTGCCATGGATGCGGCGCATCGGGCATGGTCGGGCCGTGGTCGGTCAGTGAGAACAGCTCTAGGCCATTGCCTCGGGCATCGCGAATATAGTCGTGTACCGTGCTATAAGCATGGGTGCTGGCGATGGTATGGGAATGGGTATCGCAAAGAATTTTCATAGGGTGCCTGCCTGCAACCCAGTCGCCTTAGTTGGCCGCACGGGGTTAATGAATAATGTGTCAGTCTGGGCACAGCATATAGGAATGGGATCGAAAACACAGGCTCGCGTGTCGCTTCAGCGAATGATGCCGAGGCCATAACTTTCCAAGATCAACTGTATCTCTGCCATCCTGGCATCCGTTGGCGGCACCATGCCCTCTAGGGGATATTTCAAATTCATCGCCTTCCATTTGTGGGTGCCCAGGTTGTGATAGGGCAATAACTCAACCTGCTCAATATTATTCATGGGCGCCAAAAATTGGCCCAGTGAATGGATGTCATCCAGATCATCGGAATAACCCGGCACGACCACATAGCGTATCCGAGTTTTTTTGCCAAGGCTGGCCAAATAACGGACAAAGCGCAATGTCCGCTGGTTTGATACGCCCACCAATAGATGGTGTTTTTGATCGTTGATATGTTTGATGTCGACCATGATCAGGTCACTCTCGGCAATCATTAGCTTGTCTTCAGCGCTGTAAACGCCGACATAGCCATTGGTGTCGAGGCAGGTGTGAATATTGTGCTGGTGCAGTTTCTCAAACAAGAGCCCGACAAAGGCGGCCTGCAACACCGGTTCGCCGCCGGTTACTGTAACCCCGCCACCGCTGGCGTCCATGAATTTAGCATAGGGCAATATTTGCTCGACCATTTCAGTGACGCTATAGAGTTCGCCGCCATCCAAGTCCCAGGTATCGCGATTGTGGCAATACTTGCAGCGGAACAAACAGCCTTGTAAAAACACCACAAATCGGGTGCCTGGGCCATCGACGGTGCCAAAACTTTCAATTGAATGCACCCGACCGAGCATCTCATCGGCATGGTATTTTGGAATATTTAACACGGCTATGGTTGAGCTCATTATCCATCCTAGTGGGTCGGCGGCGTAATTGTAGCGCCATCGCAGACAAGCCTATTGCGACAGATCAGTTGAACGATTAGGGCCCGCCCTAACTTGCGCCGAGCTCGGGTAATAAGTCCGGTCGAGGTGACGAGATATGGGCGCGAAAATCGCTCGCCGAAACGGCTTTGGTAAAGAAGAAGCCTTGGGCGGCGGTCACGCCCTGGGCTTGCAACCAAGCTAATTGTCTCGGGGTTTCAACCCCTTCGGCCACTAGCTGCAAATCCAAAGCTTTCGCCATCTGGATGATGGCTGTGCAAATGCTGGCGTCATAGCGGTTGTCGGGAATGCCGGCGATAAAGGATCGGTCAATCTTGAGAACATTGATGGGTAAGTTTTTTACATTACTGAGGGGCGAGCAGCCGGTACCGAAATCATCTAAGGCTAGATGAAAACCGCGGGCGCGCAATTGCGACAGCTGAAGCACCTCGGCATCGTCTTGTTGGATCAACACCGACTCGGTGATTTCTAAAATGATCTCACCCGCGCGAATGGGATAACGCGCCAAAAGTGCATCGATCTTGTTTAGGAACTCTGGGTCCGCCAGCTGGATTATCGACAGATTAACCGAAAGATAGCCTATCTCAAGCCGCTCGTTGCGCCATCGCTGCAACTGGGCCAGAGCTGTTTCCAACACCCAAAAACCAATGCCGTGAATGAGGCCGGTCTGTTCAGCGACGCAGATGAATTGCTCCGGTTTGAGGTTGGACGCTGGCCAGCGAATAAGCGCTTCGGCGCCAACACAGCGATTCGAGTTGAGCTCGACAATGGCCTGGTAATGTAGGCTAAAAGCCTTGATCTTTAGGGCCTGCCTCAGGTCCTGTTGCAGTTGTCTCTGTGGCGTTTCGATCAGTTTGATTATCAGCATGAGTAGGGCCGATACCGCCAAGCCTATATAAAGATAGCGCCAGGGCTGCGCTCGATGCCAGTGTTGAAAGGACAAGGCCGGATCGCTCCAGCCGACAGTGGCGACTAAGGCCGTGACTTGGCTCGGGTAATCTGAGGTGTCGTAGAGGATGTCCTCCTGAACTCTAATGGCCAAATTCAACTTAGGACCTAGGGCCGCCAGCCACTGAGCCGGTTCGAAGCTGATCGCCAGCAGTTGTGGCCGACTGCTAATATCGGTTGCCACCGGTAGGGTTAGCACCAACAGGGAGCGGTTAAACGGGTCCGGCCAAATGCGCCAGTCGAGCCGGCGCTCGGCGTCAAAGTAGTAGCGCCATATTGATGTGCCGACTAGACTCAGCGGGCGCGCCGCAGCATCGGTGTCGTCCTGGGTCACCAAATAGTGTTGCACCGGGTTGCCGCCATTAAAGCGATAGTAGGTGCCATCAGCTAAAAGTAGGTAAGCACTGTTCAGGGCCAGCTCAAAAGCACCGGGTTGCATAAGATGGCTGAGCAAGTCGGCACCATTTGTCTTCTTTTGAGTGTGGCCGACAAGCTGGCTGACGGCAAAGGCCAGGTTGTTGGTAACCTGTTCAAGCCGAACCAACTGTGCATCCAGCGCATGGGCACTCGCTGTGCGTTCAGTCAGAAAGTCCAACTTAACCAAGAGTATTGCAAGAAGCACAACAGCAAACAGAGGGGGGATTTTTGTTAGATAATAAGCGGCCACTGGCATTGGACTGTATAAACGGGTCAGTTTTAGCATAGCCCATTTTTTTGACTTTAGATTGCCATCCAAGCGCATGGGTGATCGAAACCTTGGGGCTCTATACCTTATTCGTTAGGCCGTCTTAGCCGACCGAAGATATGCATCCGGTGTCGGCCGTTAACCGCCAAGTCNTAANAAGGGCGCTCGGCGCCCTTATNNTCGAATCGTTAACCCCGACAGCGGCCTGTCTATACCTGGCTGTGAAAGGTCCGAGTGATGACATCCATCTGCTGTTCACGCGTCAGCTTGACAAAGTTCACTGCATAGCCGGACACGCGAATGGTCAGTTGGGGATAGTTTTCCGGGTGTTCCATGGCATCCTGGAGCATTTCCCGATTCAAGACGTTGACATTAATATGGTGACCCTTGGCGCCAAAATAGCCATCGAGCATGCCGGTAAGGTTGCCGACCTTGCTGGTCTCGTCTTTGCCGAGGGACGCTGGGACTAGAGACATGGTGTAGGAAATACCATCCTCGGCATCGTCATAGGGCAGCTTAGCCACGCTCAGCAGCGAGGCCAGAGCACCCTTTTGATCCCGGCCATGCATCGGGTTCGCACCCGGTGCAAAGGGCTGCCCGGTTTTACGGCCGTCCGGGGTATTGCCGGTTTTCTTGCCGTAGACGACATTCGACGTAATGGTCAGGATCGATTGAGTGGGCGTAGCATCCCGGTAGGTCGGCGTTTGCCGGACATGATCCATAAAGCGAGTCACCACCATTTGCGCCAATTCATCGACCCGGTCATCGTTGTTGCCGAACTTGGGGTAATCGCCTTCGGTGGCAAAGTCGGTAATATAACCATCGGCGTTGCGGATGGCCTTCACCTTGGCAAATTTGATCGCACTCAAGGAATCGGCCACGACCGACAGGCCGGCGATGCCACAGGCCATGGTGCGCACTACGTCCCGATCGTGCAGGGCCATCTGTGATGCTTCATAGCAATACTTGTCGTGCATAAAGTGGATCACATTGAGCGTATTGACATAGGTCCGGGCGATCCAGGCCATGTACTCATCGAAGCGTGCCCAGACGGTGTCGTAGTCCAGATAGTCCCCGGCCAGGACGTCTTTTTTTGGTCCGACTTGCAGGTTAATTTTTTCGTCCATGCCACCGTTAATACCATAAAGCATGGTCTTGGCCAGATTACAACGCGCACCAAAGAACTGCATCTGTTTGCCGATGCGCATCGCTGATACACAGCAGGCGATACCATAGTCGTCGCCAAACTTGGCGCGCATCAGGTCATCGTTCTCATACTGAATTGAGCTGGTATCGATTGACACCTTGGAGCAGAAGTCCTTGAAGCCCTTGGGCATGGCGTCGCTCCATAACACCGTCAGGTTTGGCTCCGGCGCAGCACCGAGGGTATAGAGGCTGTTTAACATGCGGAAGCTGGTCTTGGTCACCAAGGCTCGCCCGTCTTCGCCCATCCCGCCGATCGACTCGGTGACCCAGGTGGGATCGCCGGAAAACAGACCATCGTATTCAGGAGTCCGTAGGAAGCGCACCATGCGCAGCTTAATCACCAGATCGTCGATCAATTCCTGGGCCAGCTCTTCGGACAGGGCGCCGCAGGCCAGGTCACGTTCAATGTAGATATCGAGGAAGGTTGAAACGCGACCAAAGCTCATCGCGGCGCCGTTTTGGCTTTTTATCGCGGCAAGGTAGGCAAAGTAGGTCCACTGTATCGCTTCATGGGCGTTTTGGGCCGGCAGGCTGATATCGAAGCCGTAGCTTTCCGCCATGGCGGTCATTTCTTGCAGGGCCCGAATCTGCTCGGACAGCTCCTCGCGCAAACGTATTACCGCTTCGGTCATCTGCTCATTATCGAGCGAAGTTTTCTGATTCTTTTTATCTTCAATTAAGCGCTCGGTTCCATACAACGCGACGCGGCGGTAATCGCCAATGATCCGACCACGGCCATAGGCATCGGGCAAACCGGTCACCACGCCGGCCTTTCGGCAACGTACCATTTCGGGGGTGTAGCCATCGAACACGCCAGCATTATGGGTTTTACGATACTGGGTGAAAATTTTATTGATCATTGGGTCCAGCTTTCGACCATAGGCATCACAGGACGCCTCCACCATGCGGATGCCGGCGTTGGCGACCATGCCCCGCTTAAGGGGTGCATCGGTCTGCAGGCCGACGACGCGCTCGAGATCTTTATTGATGTAGCCAGGTTGGTGGGAGGTGATGGTGCTCGGTAAATCGGTATCAAAGTCCAGTGGGCCCTGCAGCCGTTGTTCTTCTTTCATTAGATCCAGAACGAGCGCCCAGACATCTTTGGTGCGGGTAGTCGCACCGACCAAAAAACGGGCGTCGCCGGTGTACGGACGATAGTTTTGTTGGATAAAATCGCGCACATCCACGTCGCGTTGCCAAAGTCCGGAGTGGAATCCATCCCACGGTGTGGTTTGGGTATTGATGGTGTGGTCTGCCTGTTTTCGGTACATAGGTTTTTCTCCGCAACGTTTCTATAAGCATAGAAAATTTTAAAACTAAGAGCAGGAGCGTCTGAAAAAAAGGTAGGAAAAAAGCCGAGCTAAGTGAAATCTTGAAACGATTAAAACTGGTTTCAAGAGTTATAGGCCAACACCAGCACTATTATCTCTGCTCAAGAAGTCGCTTTAAGGTCTTTTCCTACAGCCAGAGAGTGATAACAGACTACCTTCATTTGTTGACGATATTTTGGCTTACATCAATGTTTTAACCATGACTGAAAAAATAGTTTTATTACAGCTTTCATGGATTCATCGAGCCAAAAAGACTTCAACACGCTCTACAAATTTTGTCTGGCGTTATTATCGATCTCTTAGGTCGACTCCGTTTGATCTGAGTCAACAAAAACCTGGCTTAGGGCTATTTTCATGTAGTTAAATTACGCAATTGAATTTCTCCCCTGGGATGCCTGCGAAGTGCAATCTGGGAGCGAAATTACGCAATATTTCTTTCTCACTGGGGTTGAAGAAAACCCATCGAGGGTGGATTCTCTTCTTATTGAGGCTTAGCCCCAAGGCATTAGGAGAGGATTTTGGTGAGGTCGTAGATGGACTGATTAAAGGGTCGAGCCATATTCTCGATGGCATCGATAATATCGTGGTGGGTGAGTTTATTACTCTGTATGCCAACACAGCGGCCGGCTTCACCCTGTATTAATAATTCCACGGCAAAGGCGCCCATTTCACTGGCCATAATTCGATCGAATGCGCACGGCGAACCGCCACGTTGGGTGTGACCCAAGATTGTGGCGCGGGTTTCCAAGTGGGTGCGTTTTTCGATTACCATTGCCAGGTCCGCGACATTGGTGATGTGTTCGGTGATCGCGATAATGGCGTGTTTTTTACCTTTTTCGACATCACTGACGATGCTGGCGACCAACTCGTCTTCGTTGTAACCCTTTTCGGGGATGATGGTGAATTCCGCACCGCCCCCGATGGCCGCCATCATGGTTAAGTCGCCACAATGACGACCCATGATTTCGACTATTGAAATACGATTGTGTGACGAACTGGTATCCCGCAATCGGTCGATGGCATCTAGGACTGTATTTAAGGCGGTATGAAAGCCGATGGTATAGTCGGTGCCGGCGATATCATTGTCGATGGTGCCGGGCAGGCCGATACAGGGAAAACCCATTTCGGTCATTTTCTTCGCACCCATGTAGGAGCCGTCGCCTCCTACGACCACCAGCGCCTCAATATCGAGCTTGCGCATATTGGCGATCGCGGTGTGGCGTACCGACTCTTCTTTGAATTCCGGAAAACGTGCCGATCCGAGAAAGGTACCGCCTCGATTGATCATGTCGGAGACGTTGTGCCGTTCGAGCTTCTTAATACGACCTTCATGCAAACCTAAGTAACCGTCATAGATGCCGTAAACTTCAATGCCCTTAGCAATAGCGGTTCGAACCACCGCTCGAACTGCCGCATTCATACCTGGGGCATCGCCACCGCTGGTAAGTACACCGATTTTCTTGATCATGGGAGGACTGCCTCTAGAGTTCAATGCCTGTGAATGGATCAAAAACAGGCTATTTGGTATCCGATCTGGGGCCGTAAAATGTAATGAAATTACATTAAAAGGGCCTGAAATTAATAATTGGGGCTATTTTAGTGTGCTTAAGCAACTTTTGATAGGGTCAGTAGGGCGTATTTAACCGGAAATGGAAATTAAGTACCAAAAGTCAGGAATAGGGCCGTGTGCTAACCACGAGGTGGGTGAGCGCTCGGCCGAAGGGTTCTTAGCGGCGCATCTCAATATTGCGTGACGCCATATGTCGCTTCGCATCGGCGATGGTGAATTCCCCGAAGTGAAAGATACTGGCCGCTAGCACGGCATCGGCATGTCCCAGATTAACGCCCTCGGCCAGGTGCTCCAAGGTGCCGACACCGCCACTGGCGATCACCGGTATCGATACCGCATCGGATATTGCGCGCGTCAGGGCCAGGTCGAAGCCGCTTTTGGCGCCATCTCGGTCCATGCTGGTCAACAGCAATTCGCCCGCACCATACGCCTGCATGCGGATGGCCCACTCAACGGCGTTTATGCCGGTCGCCTTGCGGCCACCATGGGTAAAAATTTCCCAGTGGTCATCGACGCGTTTGGCATCGATGGCGACCACAATACATTGGGCGCCGAAGCGCTCCGAGGCTTCGCGGACAAAGGCTGGGTTGCTGATGGCGGCCGAGTTAATGCCAATCTTGTCGGCGCCGGCATTGAGCATGGCGCGGATATCGGCGACGGTACGAATGCCACCGCCGACCGTCAGCGGGATAAAGACCTGCCCGGCGATGGCACGCACCGTCTCGATCATGGTACCGCGACCTTCGTGGGTGGCGGTGATGTCGAGCATGGTGATTTCGTCGGCACCCTGCTCGTTATAGCGTTTGGCGACCTCGACCGGGTCCCCGGCGTCGCGGATATTAAGGAAGTTGACACCCTTAACGACTCGGCCCCGATCGACATCCAAGCATGGAATAATTCGTTTGGCTAATGGCATCTTGATTCCCTGTTATGCGCTTGTATAACGATCGCAGTACTGTTGGGCCGCGCTTAAATCCAGCGTACCTTCATAGATGGCACGACCGGTAATGGCACCGGCGATGCCGCTCTGGGCATGCTGGCACAGCTCGGTGACATCGTTCATATTGGTGACGCCACCCGAGGCGATGACCGGTATTCCACATGCAGCCGCCAAGGCTTGAGTGGCCGGCCAATTGACGCCTTGCATCATGCCATCCCGGCTAATATCGGTGTAAACGATAGCACTGACACCGGCGTCGGCAAAACCGACGGCCAGGTCGGTAGCCTTGACGTTACTAATGTCGGCCCAACCGTCGGTCGCCACCCAGCCGTCTTTGGCGTCGATGCCCACTATGATTTTGCCCGGGAATTGCTTACAGGCCGCCTTTACAAAATCCGGATCCTGCAGGGCCTTAGTACCGATGATGCACCAGCTGACACCGGCCTCGATATAATGGGCTATGGTCTCGAGCGAACGAATACCGCCACCAATCTGAATCGGTAACTTGGGATATTTCTGCGCAATCCGAAGCACGGCATCGGCATGGATCGGCGCGCCTTCGAAGGCGCCATTGAGGTCCACCAAATGCAAACGCTTGCAGCCAGCCTCGACCCAGCGGGTCGCCATGGCAACCGGATCGGCACCAAACACGGTGGCGTCTTCCATACGCCCTTGCAGAAGGCGAACGCAGTGGCCGTCTTTTAAATCGATGGCAGGGATAATCAGCATGATGTGTCCTATTGAAAAAATCAGTCGGTGGGTTACAGGCGCCCATTCCAGTCGGTAAAGTTTTTGAGTAGCTGCAAGCCGGCGGTATGGCTTTTCTCCGGATGGAATTGAGTGGCAAACAGGTTGTCGCGCCCCACCATCGCCGCAAACTCGGGTCCATAGTTGCAGGTACCAATGGTGTAGGCCGGTTGTGGCTCAACATAGTAGCTGTGGACAAAATAGAAGCGCTCCCCTGACTCAATGCCCTGCCAGAGCGGGTGTTCGGCTTGTTGATAGACGTTATTCCAACCCATATGGGGCACTTTCATCGGTAAATCGTGGACATCGAGCGCATCTTTCGGGAAACAATGGACCCGACCGGGGAAGGTGTTGAGGCCGGCCACGCCCCCGTTTTCATCACTGGAGTGCATCAGCGCCTGCATGCCGACACAGATGCCCAAAAAGGGCGTGCCGCTGGCCAGGACGTCGTGCACCAGCGTGTCGACGCCCTGCGCGCGTATTTCCGCCATGCAATCGCGGATGGCACCGACGCCGGGCAATATCACGTGATCGGCAGCGGCGATACGCGCCTTATCTGCAGTAATTTCAACCTGAAAATTGGGTGCCACATGCTCTAGGGCTTTGGCAACCGAGTGCAGGTTGCCCATGCCGTAGTCGATAATGGTCAGGAGGTGTTTGCTCAATTCGAACTCCAAAAACAGTGCGGCCGGTCAGGCAGAGATGACCGACCGGTCCAGCGGAACTATTACAGCACGCCTTTAGTGGACGGAATTGCGCCAGCTTGTCGTTCATCGACGGACACGGCCGTTCGTAAGGCTCGGCCAAAGGCCTTGAAGATCGTCTCAGCCTGGTGATGCGCGTTGCGACCTTTTAGATTGTCTATATGCAGAGAGACTAGGGCATGGTTGACGAAACCTTGAAAGAACTCGACGAACAGATCGACGTCAAAGGTGCCAATACTGGCTCGGACGAAGGTGCAATCAAATTCTAGGCCCGGTCGGCCGGATAAATCGACCACCACGCGGGACAGCGCCTCATCTAGCGGGACATAGCTGTGACCGTAACGGGTCAGGCCTTTCTTGTCGCCAACGGCCTTGGCAAAGGCTTGCCCCAGGGTAATGCCCACATCTTCGGCGCTATGGTGATCATCTATTTGATTATCACCGTCACAATAGACGTCTAGGTCAAAAAGCCCGTGGCGAGCAATCTGATCGAGCATATGGTCCAGAAAAGGGATAGACGAATTGAGCGTCGCCTTGCCGGTGCCGTCTAGATTGATCGACACCCGAATCTGGGTTTCGTTAGTGTTGCGTTCTACTGTCGCCTGGCGACTCATGACAATCTCTCTGTATGAAAGTGAGGTTAATCTTCCTGGACGGGTGGCCGGTTTATTGACCAAAACCACTTGCTGAGGGCGATTATATAAGTATGCTGACCGTCAAACCACCCATGCGTGTCAATCTGGTTCATCGAAGAGCGCTATAGTGAGCGAAACTATCACTTGGGTGACCCGCGTGCGCACAGGTCATAGCATACCACTGGGGTTGTGGGTCGTGCTGCATTCAGGGCTAGCGAACCCAATAATAGTGGTGCTCCTTGGGCCAAATGCAAGCTTTAGGGCGGCCTCACTGCCTTGCTGTAGGCTAATGAAATCGAGCCCCTTAAAGGTATGCCGGCGTTATTTAAGAGGACCCGTTCCGCTAGCACTGGGGCCATAAATAGAACCTATGGGTTGTTTAGATGTTCCCGCCAGGGTGAGATATTGAGTGCTACCAACGGCTAAGAGCAAGCCCCCAAAAGGTGCCTTCTGTGTGTTTAGCGCACAAGAGTCATTTAAAAATCGAAACACTCGCCAGAGGAAGCACCGTGATTCAGTCA
>JGI20154J14316_10000165_pt1 | contig 57958 bp, 51 predicted proteins | sample COG_04_FD_14316 | JGI IMG/M metagenome (IMG submission 14316)
AATAAAGGCCCTAATCTCTCCCGCCGAGTGGCAAAAGCGGTCGTCAAGCCATGCACTCCGCTTTGTTCCTGATCCGGGGTTAAGCGTGACTGTCTGCCGTGTCTGCCATCAAGCGCGAGAGCATCCCAACCCTCCTGTCGAAAGGCCTTGTACCAACCACGGATCGTATCATTATCGAGATACAAAAACTCTGCAATCTCGGCGCAGGATTTGCCCTTGTCTAAAAGCAAAATCGCGTTCGCATGACGCGCTATTCCGTACTCTTTAAGGTGGCGACGCAAACACTGCTCAAGTTCAAGCTGACTGGCGGCAGATAAAAAGTTTGTGTGGATCATCTACAAGATTGACGCACTCGCGACCAACACGTTAACCAATTCTTTGGATATTCAAGGGCTCTGAGTATAGCCAACTTGTATAGCCAGACGGGGGGATCATTGGCGTCACTTCAGAGCATACCATAGTTGCAGTATAAATTGTGACTTGCTCCAATTCGAAAGGATCGTGGGTAAATGGGAATATATTGCAGACAGTGGCTTTTCCAAAGTGCGGTAGACCACCCAGTCAGCTCAAGTTGTACTGCAAAAATTTGGCAAAAAAGAGACTGCTGTGCGGTTTTGCCGGATGGCATTATATAAAAAGCCTATCCTCCGATACATCTTAGAAAAGCCGCAAAGTGACGGCATAATACGGCGACATCTCAAACGAGATCTTCAAGGAAACCTGACGCTATCTGTATCGCATTTGGTGGACTGTACACCGCCAAAGTAAATATGGGGAGAAAACCATGCGTGTTGATCGACCGGATTTACAGAACCCAACTGTGGGTTCCAGCAAACTCAATTTAATCACCGTTTGCACCCAGAATTACCCGATGCACTATGCCGAAAAATTAATCAGGCGCTTTCAAACCCTCACAAACCTGACTGTCGAATCTTATTGTATTACGGACCGGCCGAACGAGGTGACGGATTGGGCAATGCCGATTGTCCCACCCAGATTGAGCGAAGGATGGTGGAATAAGCTAAATATTTTTAGTCCGTCAATGCCAGACGGGTGGTTGCTATATCTTGATCTTGATATTGTCATTCTGCAAAATTTTGATGAGGAAATAACCCGTACACTTAAACAGGGGGAAAACATCAATTGCGTGTCAGATGCCATAAACTGGATGGGTGTGAGATTTAGTTCGTCATTCATGCTGCTGCGGAGTGGTGTCCGGCCAGATATTTATGACGATTTTATTAAGAACGAAAAAGCGCTGGTGGATAAACCTGGCGGAGATCAAGTATGGATAGGCCCCAAACTTGATAAGGTCCATTATATCGATGACAGTTTTCCTAATTTAAAAAAGAATTTGAAATTTGATCTGGCCACAAAAAATAAAAATGAGATGAACTTTCCAAAAGTCGTTGATGATCGCATAAAACTTATCGACTGCACAGGCCAACCGAAGCCTCACCAATTGGCACGATTACTCTATATAAAAAATAACTGGCACGATGTGCCGCCAATAGTACCCAAAGTCTAACCCATAAAGGGTGATATTCTGCAAAATAATGCGCGGCTGATATTTAACCTCAACGGGAATGAACTTGGCATTCACAAACCCCAATTTTTGCACGTGATTCATCGGCGCAACCTCGTGCGGATACAGGTCGTAGATGTTATTGCGCCTGGATGGGCAAAAGTTGAGCATCTGTTTTGAAGGTTGAAAACTAAAATTTGGATTGATTTTAGATACCCACACGGGTTTGATTGTGATGTCAATAGACGGCCCCTGTAAAGATCGGCGCGCAGTATTTTAGCCTTGTCGCTTTCACTCGGAGCTCTAACTTTCAGCGGGTCAGCTCCCGCAAATTTTTCACTCTCGGCGCATGGGCTGCAATCACCTAGTAATTTCTTGTCGTCTAAGTGTGGGTATGGGGGTGGATAGCCCTAAGGTAACAGAGCAAACTAATCTTGGCCCCTCCGTTCCAACGGTTGGATAGACCAAAAAGCGTTACTTTAGGTTTCTAGCGATCTAGTTGACGGTCCAGACAGCCCGTCAAAAACGCCTCCAAGAAACGGTTCAAACTTGCGCCATTGGTTCGAACTGCCAGTGTATACTTTTTTTCGAACTTGTTGCTGGGATGCTGTATGGACGCCGCGTTTATTCTTATGGGGAGATAGACATACACTTTCCCAATCTAACCCAATGTGATCAATTAGTTTTATCGTCTCTTCTTCTTGTTTCACAGTCAGTTGATCGTAATCAAGTTGATAGATGCGATCGCCATAATGGGCATACCAAAACGTCATTAAATCATCATACATACGATAATATTTGACTAAATCTTCAAGATCGCACGAATATGCCAGCTCGCGGGATGCAAAATAATGCTGGTAATTTGACCAACAAATGGCGGCAGGGTCTCTTTTTATATGTATAATTTTTGCTTCTGGTAGAGAGCGACAGATTTGGTCAATATGTAAGAAATTATGCGGCATTTTATCGGTTACGAACCCATTGCCAAGGGAAAGTTGCCGCAGTTTTTTGAGGTAGATGTCTCGGAAAACCTGACTGTTCGAGCCATNCAACTCATCGGCAAGTCGTCGGACAAATTCCAATTCGCCCGCGCCGGTAACCTTTGAGTGACTTGAGATGATTTGTTCGACAAGGGTTGTTCCCGATCGTGGCATCCCCAGAATAAAAATTGGCGTGAATTCACAGGGCCCGTCTAAACTATCCGGGACCACGTTCAAGTTTAATGGCTGCCTGTTTTTTATCTCTGCAAATAGCTTTTCGTCTTTTGAAATATCATATGATAATAGTTTCTTTCGCAGTGCGTTGCCTTCTTTGAGGTAGATGAATGATCTTTTTAGGTTTTTTAAATCTCTGTGAGCTTTCGCGAGGGCAAAGCACAGATGGCAACGTTGTTCGTCGCTTGTCAACTCACTTTCATACAGCGCATCCATGTCGGCGATTTGAGTGTCGTTTGGGGCATAGGTCTTGGCCAAGCTTAGGTTCCTATGCGCCTCAGCATAGTTCGGTTTAATCTTTAGGGCGTTGCAATAGCTTTGTATTGCGGCGTCTAAATCGCCCTTTCCCTTTAGCGCGAGGCCCATATTGCAATGTGCCTCCGCATAGCCGGGCTTTATCTTGAGACTATTTTTATAATTTTCTATCGCGGCGTTCCAAGCGCCTTTATCCTTCAGCGCATTCCCGAGGTTATTGTATGCATCGCTATGTGTTGGTTGAATTTCTAGTGTCCGCTGATAACAGGTTATAGCCTCATCCAAATCACCATTTTCTTGCAGGGCAACGCCCAGATTATAATGCGCCTCAGTATAATCTGGCTTGATTTCTAAAACATTTTTAAAACAATCAATTGCATTACTTAGCATACCTTTACTTTTTAAAGCATTGCCCATGTTATTATAGGATGCAAAATGGTCCGGTTTTATTTTTATAGCTCTTTGGAAACTGGATATAGCGGCATCTATTTTGCCGATAGTTTGTAGGGAAATTCCCAAATTATAATGTGATTCAGCATAGTCTGGTTTGGCGTTGATCGCTTGTTGGAAGTTCCAAATTGCCGCTTCTGAATTTTGGAGGCTGGCATTTGCCATGCCCAATATATTATAAATCAGTACTGAATTCGGATATTGACGGGCTAAATTTTCGGCATTTGCGAACAGGTCTTGAAACTGCCGGTTATGATAGAGCCGTAATAAAGCCTGAATCTGGTCTTGTGGTGGCTCAAAAGACGGTGATTTATGCGCAGTCACACCCGAGTTNACCCTCTGATACCCCTCGATAGCTTTTTTGTTTTTGGGAAATTTCAATAGTATTGCCTTGTAAAGCGTTTCCGCCTCGGCAAATTCACCCGCTTTAAGATGGCTCTGGGCCTTGCGCAGGTTTTTCTCAACTGAGAGCGACATATTTTTCCGTTCATTCAAAGTTTGTTTTTGCCGGTATTCTGATCATAAGAAATAACGCTGTGGTCATCCAGTGGAAATAAAACTCTTTCCTCAGCCAGCCTATGAATGCCGCATCGAGGCGTCTGGTTTGCAGGTGGCCAACACGGTTTTTAGGCTGCGGCAGGTACGGTAAATTAAGCGCGTGTCAGGGGGCGCCGTCTTAAGTGGCTNAACTTATCAAAAGCTAGATTTTTTGCGCCATTATCGTCAAATTATTGGCTGGCATTTCGACCCGGTCCATGGGCGTCAGACCTGNGGCTCTGAGCTTGTTGAGTACTATCGTGTCATCCTTGTATCCCATGTCCGGATCAGCCTCACGCAGGCTTTCATGAAACGCTCGATCCCCAGCGCTGGTCAATACGCCGCTGCGCATAAACGGCCCATAAAGGATTACAATCCCGCCTGGTGCCAACGCTTTGGCACTCTCGCTTATCAGCACTTGCGTCGCAGTATCGCCGATCAGGTGCAGCAAGTTTACCAGCAAAATAACGTCTTGGCTTGCTTGTTCCTCAGCCCATCCGGCTTTGGTGGCATCTAATTGGCAGGCAGGGCGCAGATTTGGCAGCAGAGCATCAGCCGCCCAAGCCGCAATACTGGTCAACCGTGCTGGGTCAATGTCACTGGGTTGCCAGCTCAGCCCGGGCAGGGCGGTTGCCAGCTGTACGATATGCTGGCCGGTGCCGCTGGCAATTTCCAGTGCGCGGCCTCTCGAGGGGGCGACATCCCGCAGCATTTGCACGATCGCCGCAGCGTTGCGGGCGGCCGCTGGTGCGGTAAGCCGGCCGTGACCATGGGTGCTTGCAACCCTCGCAGCGGGGGGCAATGTGCTGCGCTGGTTCATGAGAATCTGTCAGGGGACAGGGCGTCTCGGGTTTGAGTTGTCAGCTCTGAGGGGCGCCCAGCGATCAGGTCGGTGGTCAGTTGACTGGCTGCCACACAGGTTTGAAACCCGTAACCGCCTTGTCCGACCAGCCAGAAAAAAGCTGGTTGCTGTGTGGCGCGGCCGATCACCAGCGCACGGTCAGGGGCAAAACTGCGTAAACCCGCCCAATTTGCAGTGATCCGCGCAACAGGAGCTGTTACCATCTGTTCATAGCGTGCTAGCCCTTCTGCCAAAATCATGTCATCGGCCCAGGCGTCATGGGGATGGGTGGCGTGTTCTTCACACGGCGAGACGATCAACTGGCCCGCGTCAGGCTTGGCATACCAAGCCTCACCCACCTCATCCATAAATGGCCAGCGGCTGACATCGTGTCCCGCAGGGGCAGGGATACGTGCCATTGAGCGGCGATAGGGGGTGACACCCAGCGGATCAAGACCTGCCATCTGTGCCAGTGGGTCCGCCCAGGCACCTGCGGCGTTGACCAGTATCGAGGCGCTAAAGACGCCGATAGATGTTGTGATCGTCCAGCGCTTATTGCCATATGATAGGGCGGTGACTTGAGACTTAGTGTTTATCTCGGCGCCGTTTTTCAAGGCCTCGCGGCGGAAATTCTGCAGCAAAATATCGGTATCAATGTCGTAAATATCTTCGCGAAACCCTGCATATTGCACAGTTTCCGGATCGAGGATGGGAATTTTATGTCGCGCCTCATTCACAGATATCGCGCTTAGTCCAAATTCGCGATGCTCGCGCTCAAAGAGGTCTTTATCGCCAGCCTTAGCTACCAAAAGCATTCCGCGCGCACTGAGAACACCCCCGTTTTCATTGCGCAGATATGCGGCACTGGCGCTGTTGAGACTGCGGACAACGGGGTTGCCGTAATCTTCTACAAAGGCAGCAGCTGATCGGCCTGAGGCGTGATAACCAAGCCTGTCCTCGCCCTCAAGCAGTGTTACCGAGGCATGATGTGACAAGCGCGCTGCGGCTGAGATGCCGGCGATACCGCCGCCGATGATGGCGATATCTGTCATTGGATTGTTCCAAGTGCCCGAATGCGGCAAAAAACAGCTATTTTAGACATCCTAAGACCCTCGTTTGGCGATGGAAAAAGGCTCTGGAAACCAGAGCCTTTTCTGTACTGCGTTACAAGCCTCAAAAAAAGCTTGTGTGCCCGATTGGTTCGGCCCGATTGGTTCGGCCCGATTGGTTCGGCCCGATTAGTTCGGCCCGATTAGTTCGGGATGTCGCCGGTCAGGCCTTCGACATAAAAGCTCATACCTGCCAAAGTACCATCATCTGCAGTTTCGCCTGCTGCCAACCATGCGCTGCCATCTTGTTTGTTTAGCGGACCGGTGAAGGGGCTATAGGTGCCAGAGGCGATCGAGTCGCGCAGTGCCAGTGCGTCGGCTTTCACATCGGCGGGAACTGCATTGGAGATTTCGCCGATCTTTACCATGCCTGGGCCGATGCCGTCCCATGTATCCATACTGGCCCAAGACCCGTCCAGCACAGCTTGGGTGCGGGCGATATAATATGGTGCCCAGTCGTCAATAATGGAACTGACCCGTGGCATTGGGCCGTACTCTGGCATATCTGATGCTTGACCAAAAGTAATCACATTGCCAGCTTTCTCAGCAGCCGCCTGTGGTGCGGTCGAATCGGTGTGCTGCAAGATCACGTCTGCGCCCTGCTCAATCAATGCGGTTGCCGCATCGGCTTCTTTGGCTGGATCAAACCATGTATAGGCCCAGACGATGTTAAACTCGACATCGGGATTGGCTTTTTTGGCATGAATAAACGCTGCATTGATGCCCCGGATCACTTCGGGGATCGGGAACGAGCCGATATAGCCAATTTTGTTGGTTTTGGTCATTTTGCCAGCGATGTGACCCTGAACGGCGCGGCCTTCGTAAAAACGAGCCGAATAGGTTGATACGTTGGGATGCATCCGCTTATAGCCGGTCGCATGTTCAAATTTCACGTTGGGAAATTTGGCGGCGACATTATTGGTTGGATCCATATAGCCAAACGAGGTGGTGAAAATCAGATTGGCGCCTGACAGCGCCATCTGGGTCATCACTCGCTCTGAATCGGCGCCCTCAGGCACGCTTTCTTGAAAAATCGTCTCGACCTTATCGCCAAAATGCTTTTCAACCGCGAGCCGTCCCTGTTCATGCTCATAGGTCCAGCCTCCGTCACCGACGGGTCCGACATAGACAAAGCCAACTTTAACGTCGGCTGCAAAGGCCGCTGAGGCCAGTCCGACTGCGGTCACCGCACCGGTTAGAATTGATTTGATTGTCATGAACATCTCCCTGTTCTTAGTTATGTTTGCCTCAGTTAGAGGCGTGGAATATCCGGCCCAAAGATGCAGGTGCCGTTTGGGCACCGCGGGCTGATATGAAAACTAGCACCGCAATAGTTATCAGATATGGCGACATCGACAAGTACTCTACCGGGATCGCCACCCCAGCAGCCTGTAGATTCAATTGCAGGACGGTGACACCGCCGAATAAATAGGCACCAACCAAAACCCGCAGCGGTTTCCAACTGCCGAACACCACGATGGCCAGCGCGATCCAGCCCGCACCTGACGTCATTCCTTCGGTCCATTGCGGCACCCGGACGAGGCTAAGATATGCCCCCCCCAAGCCGGCGCAGGCACCTCCAAACATGATCGCCAGAAGCCGGATGCGGATCACCTTGTAGCCTAAGGCATGGGCGGCATCATGGTTTTCGCCCACGCCACGCAAAATTAGCCCTGCTCGGCTGTATTTCAGTACGGCCCAGACCGCGATGACCAGCGCAATGCTGACATAGACCATCGGATCATGCGAAAACACGATAGGTCCCAAAATTGGGATATCGGAAAAACCGGGGATATCAAGCGCGGGCAATGTCGGCGATTTCATTCCCTCATAGGGTTTGCCGATCAATGCCGAAAGACCAAGTCCAACCAGCGTCAGCCCCAGACCGGTGGCGACCTGATTGGCCAACAGAACCTGTGTCAGGAACCCAAAACTGAGGGAGAGCGCAGCCCCTGCAATCGCCGCGCAGATAAAGCCCAGTTCCGGGCTGCCACTGTTGATCGCCACGGCAAAGCCGACCACGGCTCCGGTGATCATCATCCCCTCGACCCCGAGGTTGAGAACACCGGCCTTTTCCACAACGGTTTCGCCAATCGCTGCCAGTAAGATAGGCGTTGCAGAGACCATCAAAGAGGCAATGAGCAATACAGGATTAATTGCGGATAAGTCCATGCCTCAAGCCTCCCCAAATCGAACGCGGTAATGGGTGAACACGTCGGTTGCCAATAGAAAAAACAACAACATCCCTTGAAATAGCTGAATTGATGCCCCCGGCAGCCCAAGCATGAGCTGTGCCAGTTCTCCGCCGATATAGGTCAACGCCATCAACAGCCCCGCAAGCACGATTCCCAGGGGGTGCAACCGTCCCAGAAACGCGACAATAATGGCGGTAAACCCATAGCCAGTGTTGAAGTCGATAGTGATTTGTCCCGCGGGACCTGCGACTTCGAACAGACCCGCCATGCCGGCAAGTGCCCCGGACACACCAAGGCACAGTATGGTGACGCGGTGTGGATTGACGCCGGCGAACCGCGCGGCCCGCGGCGCCTGTCCGGTGAGGCGGATATGAAACCCTTGCAGGTGACGCGTCAGCACCACATAGGCAAAAATCACTGCAATAAAACATGCGACCACGCCCCAGTGCATGCCGGTATTGGCAATCAGCTCGCTGTTTGCCGCAGCGGGATATTGTTGCAGGTTGCGTGAGCCGGGAAAGCCCATGCCGTCTGGATTTTTCAACACACCCGAACTGACTGAGGCCAACAGGCTTTCGGCGACATAGACCAACATCAGCGAGACGAGAATCTCATTGGTGCCAAAACGGGTTTTCAAAAGCGCTGGGATCATCGCCCAAGCCCAGCCACCAAACGCGCCTGTGATTACCATGAGTGGGAAAATAATAAACAAATCAGCTGGATAGAATGCCAACCCCATGCCCGCGCCGCAAATGGCCCCCATGATGTACTGGCCCTCGGCACCGATATTCCAGATGCCTGCCCGAAACCCGATCGATAGCCCGATGGCAATCAAAATAAGCGGCGCGGCTTTGACCAAAAGCTGCGGTCTGGAATAGGCGGCAAATTGGGGGTTGAACAAGGGATCCCAAAAGATAATTCGAATCGATTCAAGCGGTGGTTTGCCCAGTAAGGCGAACATGACGCCACCAATAATCATGGTCAGGATAACTGCAAGAATAGGCGTCAAACTTGTCAGTGCGCGCGATGGGTGTAAGCGTTTTTCCAGCCGTATCACTGTGGCGCCTCGGCGCTGTCTGCGCCGCCCATCATCAAGCCGATCTGATCCATTTTAAGCCCTTCTACAGGGCGTGTGTCCGACAAGCTCCCCGCGTTTAAAACGCCGAAATAGTCACAAATCTCAAGGAGTTCATCAAGATCTTGGCTGATCACAATTAGCGCGGCACCGCTGTATGCCAAATCAAGCAGCGCTTGCCGGATGGCGGCGGCAGCGGCGGCATCGACGCCCCATGTGGGTTGATTGACCACCAGCAGTTGCGGGGCTTGCAGCACTTCGCGACCGATAACAAATTTTTGCAAATTCCCGCCTGATAAAGACTGCGCCGTGCTGCTTGCCCCCGGGGTCCGTACATCAAAGGCCTCGATAACCTGTTCGGCAAATTCGCGGGCTTTGGGCCAGTTAATAAATCCATTGCGTATCATATCTTTTTGGCTGGTGGTCGAGATGAGCGTATTTTCGACCAAGCTCATATCAGGCACTGCGGCGTGACCGAGGCGCTCTTCTGGCGCGCTGAACACCCTGAGGGATCGACGTTGTCCAGGGGGGTGGTCGCCGATTGATGTACCGTTAAATACGACGCTGTCGGCTGTGGCCTTAACCTCCCCTGACAGCGCGGACAGCAGCTCGTCCTGGCCATTTCCTGCCACTCCGCCGATGCCGATAATCTCGCCTGCTTTCACAGTCAGATTGATGTGTTTCAATGCGGTGCCAAAGGCGCTGGGCGCGGGCAGTGACAGGTCATTTAGGTGTAAAACAACATCGCCGATCTCTCGAGGTTTACGTGTTGGGCTGGTAAAACTGGAGCCGACCATCATTTCAGCCAGATCACGCGCTGTGGTCTCGGCGGGGCGGCAATAGCCGACGTTCTTGCCACGCCGTAAAATTGTAGCGCGGTCGCATATTTGGCGAATTTCGTCCAGTTTATGCGAAATATACAAAATAGCTGTGCCTGCCGCGCTGAGCTTTTTCAACGTGGTGAATAAAATGTCGACCTCTTGCGGGGTGAGCACGCTGGTCGGCTCATCCATGATCAGCAATTTTGGGTTTTGCAATAGGCAGCGAATAATTTCGACTCGCTGGCGTTCGCCGGCCGACAGGTTTCCAACCGTTCTATAGGGGTCTAGTGGCAAGCCATAGGTTTCCGAGACGGTTTTGATTTGCGCTGCCAGATCGCGTTGTGCGGGGGGGGCCTCCATCCCTAGGGCAATGTTTTCAGCAACGCTTAACGCGTTGAAAAGGGAAAAATGTTGGAACACCATTGCGACCCCGGCGGCGCGGGCGGCGCGTGGTTCGGGTGGCGCATAAGGATGGCCCATCAGGGTCATCGTGCCACTGTCGGGCTTGACTAAACCGTAGATCATTTTGACCAGTGTTGATTTACCCGCGCCGTTCTCACCGAGCAAGGCATGCACATCGCCATGCCCGACCTGCAGAGCAACATCGTCGTTTGCCACAACGCCGGGATAGGCTTTGGTCACGCCGTCTAAACTCAGCAGAGTTTGTGTCACCTATCGCTCCCTCTTGGTTTTTGTCCTCAAAAGTGTGGCTGCTCAAGCGGAGGTTATTAAGCGATTGCCGCATCGGTGTGAAGCTATACAAAAGCGTGCAATCGCAGCTTTTGGCAAGCTTTTTTTGTGCCTTAGACAGCGAAACAGTTTCCATTGCCTAAAAATACTGGCTGATCGGTACGGGTCTTTAAGCAAGATATTGAGAAAGTTATTTGAGGGGCTTTCGGTTGTGCCAATCGTCGGATAGCTTGCGCGCTATGAGCGGATCAGCCACATTTATTCATCTTCGGGTGCACAGCGAATATTCGCTGCTTGAAGGCGCAATGCGTCTTAAAAAATTGCCAGATTTATGCGCCGGGATGGATATGCCTGCCGTCGCATTGACTGACAGCAACAATATGTTTGCCGCTTTAGAGTTTTCGGTGACTGCGAGCGGAGCAGGCGTTCAGCCGATTATCGGATGTCAGGTTGATCTGCACTATGATGACAGCCAAACTGCGCAGACGGGACGGGCACAGGTGCTGCGGCCTGCGCCGTTGGTTCTTTTGGCCCAGAACGAACGGGGTTATGAAAACCTGATGTTGCTGAACAGCAAACTTTATTTGCGCGGCGACGGACAACCTGTGCATGTCACGCTGCAGGATCTGCGTACTCATGCTGAGGGTGTGATCTGTTTGACGGGTGGACCCGACGGGCCGATAGGTCGGCTTTTAACTGGCGGTCAACGCCCTGCGGCCGAGGCAGTTCTACTTGACTTGAAACAGAGCTTTGGCGACCGTCTTTATGTCGAATTACAACGCCATCGGTCGGATAGCGGGGTCACTGAGGCTGAACAGCAAATCGAACGAGGTCATTTGGAACTGGCTTACGATCACCGCGTGCCTGTAGTGGCGACCAATGATGTGTATTTCCCCGATCCTAAAATGTACGAGGCGCATGATGCGCTAATCTGTATCGCCGATGGGGTCTATGTTGATCAGCAGAATGCGCGCCGCAGGCTGACAGCGCAGCATTATTTTAAAAGCCCTGCTGAAATGGTCGCTCTGTTTGCCGACTTGCCTGAAGCGTTTGAAAATACTGTCGAAATCGCCCGCCGCTGTGCTTTCATGGCCTATCGGCGCGATCCGATCCTGCCAAAATTTGCCGACAATGAGGTCGCCGAGCTGCGTCGGCAGGCGCAAGACGGTCTCAAGACACGGCTGGCGGTGATCCCCCATGCTGACAGTGTTGAGGCCTATGAAAAACGTCTCGAATTTGAACTGGGCATCATCGAATCCATGGGCTTTCCCGGGTATTTTCTGATCGTTGCAGATTTCATCAAATGGGCCAAGGATCAAGGCATTCCCGTCGGGCCCGGCCGGGGTTCGGGCGCGGGCTCTCTGGTGGCATATGCACTGACCGTGACTGATCTTGACCCGTTGCGCTACTCTTTGCTGTTTGAACGGTTTTTGAATCCTGACCGGGTCTCAATGCCGGATTTTGATATCGATTTCTGTATGGATCGCCGCGAAGAGGTGATCCAATATGTGCAACAAAAATACGGTCGGGACCGGGTTGGTCAGATCATCACCTTTGGTGCTTTGTTGTCAAAAGCCGCCGTGCGCGACATTGGTCGCGTTCTGCAAATGCCGTACGGTCAGGTGGATCGCCTATCAAAAATGATCCCGGTCGAAGGGGTCAAACCGGTCAGCATCGAAAAGGCGCTCGCCGACGAGCCGCGGCTTCGGGAAGAGGCAAAAAACGAAGAAGTGGTGGACCGGCTTCTAACCTATGGCCAGCAGGTCGAGGGGCTGCTGCGCAACGCCTCGACCCATGCTGCCGGTGTGGTGATTGCCGACCGGCCCTTGGATGCGCTGGTGCCGATTTACCAAGACCCACGATCGGATATGCCGGCGACCCAGTTCAACATGAAATGGGTTGAGCAGGCCGGTTTGGTCAAGTTTGATTTTTTGGGTTTGAAAACGCTCACAGTGATCCAAAATGCAATGGATCTGATCAAACTTGGTGGTGGATCGTTACATATCGCCGCCAATGGAGCCACGCTTTATCAGCCTGCTGAGGGGGCGGTGGATGATATCGGTGCGATTCCACTGGATGATGCGGCCTCCTATCGGCTGTATGCCAGTGCCAAAACGGTTGCGGTGTTTCAGGTGGAAAGTTCGGGGATGATGGATGCGCTCAAGCGTATGAAGCCCACCTGTATCGAAGATATTGTGGCGCTTGTGGCTTTGTACCGGCCCGGCCCAATGGAGAATATTCCAACCTATTGCGAGGTAAAAAACGGTCTCAAAGAGCGCCAATCGGTGCACCCGTTGATTGATCATATCTTGGAAGAGACCCAAGGTATTATTGTTTATCAGGAACAGGTGATGCAAATCGCGCAGGTGATGGCAGGTTATACGCTTGGCGGTGCTGATCTGTTGCGCCGTGCGATGGGTAAAAAGATCAAAGAGGCGATGGATGCAGAACGCCCAAAATTTGAAAAGGGTGCTGCCGAAAACGGTGTTGACAAAAAAACTGCCAGTGATGTCTTTGATCTGCTGGAGAAATTTGCCAATTATGGCTTCAACAAATCGCATGCAGCGGCCTATGCGGTGGTCAGCTATCAAACCGCTTGGCTCAAGGCCAACCACCCGGTCGAGTTTATGGCCGGGGTGATGAATTGTGATATCCATCTCACCGATAAGCTGGCGGTTTATTTCGAAGAGGTGCGCAAGGGATTGGCGCTGCCGTGGACGCCACCGTGTGTGAACCGCTCGCAGCCGCAGTTTACCGTGGTCGAGGCGGCTTTGGTCTATGCGCTTGGTGCGCTGAAAAACGTCGGAATTGAGGCCATGCGACTGGTCACGGAGGGGCGGGGAGAGACGCCGTTTGTGACCTTGTTTGATCTGGCCCGACGGGTTGATTTGAAACGCGTTGGCAAGAGGCCGCTCGAGATGCTTGCCAGATCCGGCGCGTTCGACGTGCTTAATAAAAACCGCCGTCAGGTGTTTGACGCTTTGGATGCGCTGGTTAATTACTCAGCAGCGATCCATGAGCAAAAAAACTCTAATCAGGTTTCGCTGTTTGGCGAGGCTGGAGACGACCTGCCCGAACCAAGACTGATACAAGCGGCTGACTGGTTGCCGGCCGAGCGTCTGAACGAAGAGTTCAAAGCCGTTGGATTTTATCTATCGGGTCATCCGCTTGATGATTATATGTCTGCCTTAAAGCGCAAAGGTGTGATGACGCTGGACGAGGTGCGTGCCAAAGCCGAGCGCGGCCCGATGATCGCCAAGATGGCCGGGGTTGTTGCGGGACGCCAAGAGCGCAAATCGGCCAAGGGCAACCGCTTTGCCTTTGCCCAGCTTAGCGACACCAGCGGGGCCTATGAGGTGACTTTGTTTTCCGACACGCTCGAGCTTGCCCGGGTCCACCTTGAAACGGGGGCCAAGGTCGTGATCACTGTCGAGGCCACCTTGGAAAGTGATCAGCTGAAATTACTTGGCCGCTCAGTGGCACCGATTGATGCCGCTGTTGCAGATGCTGGCAACGCGGGTTTGCGGATTTTTGTCGAGCAAGCTCAAAGTATTTCGTTCATTGCCTCGGTCTTGGCGCAGGCGCGCAAAGAGGTCAAATCGGGCGGCAGGGGCCCCGTCACATTGTGCCTTCTGGATCCGTCTCTGCCGGGTGAGGTTGATATTGACCTACACGCAGAGTTTCCGGTTAATCCACAGATTAAAGGCGCTTTGAAAAGTTTGGTTGGTGTGGTCGAGGTCGAAGAGGTCTAAGCCTTCATTTGCCTATAAGACTGTATTTGTCTACCAGTGCGGTGGGCGCGCGTCGCCAACAATCTCGCCACCGCCCATGGACTGCTCGCGCTCGGCCTCGCGTTCCATTAACAGTTGCACCCGCCTGGTGAGACCGTCGATCTCGCTTTGTTGGCGGGCGGTGATATCAGACAACTCTTCAACTGTCCGTGTCAGATGCGCGACAGCGCTTTCGAGGTCTTCCAAGCGGGTGTGTTCGGTCATGGTCTTCCCTCGTGCTCTGCTATGGTGACTTTCTCCGTCTACTGCGTTTTTGTCTGCGCGACCAGCGCAACAACGGCGATTGATCTGATTGGTTTGCTTGCCCCTTGCGCAGGGGTCGGCTACACCGCAGGCGCGATTAGACTGAATGGGACCCGAGCCATGGCCAAAGTAAAAAAACAACCGCGCCCCAAGGCCGAGACGCCAAAGGGCTTTCGCGATTATTTTGGCGCGGATGTGACTGCGCGCAGCGAGATGCTGCAAAATATAGCTGGGGTCTATCATCGCTATGGCTTTGATGCGCTGGAAACTAGTGCGGTGGAAACTGTCGAGGCGCTGGGCAAGTTTTTGCCCGATGTCGACCGGCCCAATGAGGGTGTGTTTGCCTGGCAAGAAGATGAAGGCGACTGGTTGGCTTTGCGCTATGATTTAACGGCGCCATTGGCGCGGGTCTATGCACAGTTTCGTAATGATTTGCCCCTGCCGTATCGCCGGTATGCGATGGGGCCGGTCTGGCGCAATGAAAAGCCTGGTCCGGGCCGCTTTCGGCAGTTTTATCAATGTGACGCTGACACGGTCGGGGCGGCAAGTGTTGCCGCCGATGCAGAGATTTGTGCGATGTTGTCGGACACGTTGGAGGTCGCGGGCATACCGCGCGGAGATTACATTGTGCGGGTGAACAACCGCAAAGTTCTTAACGGGGTCATGCAGGTCGCAGGCGTGCTGGATCCGTCCAATCCTGAGAAATTCGCGGCCGAACGCGGCATTGTGCTGCGCGCCATCGACAAGCTGGATCGCTTAGGCCTTGATGGCGTACGGGCGCTGCTTGGCGTGGGGCGCAAAGATGCGAGTGGCGATTTTACCAATGGTGCTGGTCTCAGCCCAGAACAAGCAGGGATCGTGATGGGTTTTATGACGGCCAAAGCCCCCACCGCTGAGGCGACGCTCGCCACGCTTGGTAGCTTGGTACAGGGCGCGCCGGTGGGTGTTGAGGGCGTGCAGGAATTGGAAACTATGGCCGAACTATTGGCGGTGCAAGGCTATGCGGCTGACCGCATTGATATTGATCCGTCAGTGGTACGGGGGCTTGGGTATTACACAGGACCAGTGTTTGAGGCCGAATTGACGTTTGAAATTCTGGATGAAAAAGGTCGAAAACGGCAGTTTGGTAGCGTCGCTGGTGGTGGACGTTACGATGATCTGGTCAAGCGTTTTACCGGCCAGTCGGTACCTGCAACAGGTGTTTCGATCGGGGTGGATCGTCTTTTGGCTGCTTTGCGCGAAAAGGGCCGGATAGGTGCACAGGCGCAAGGGCCCGTTGTGGTAACGGTGATGGACCGCGACCGCATGGCTGATTATCAAACCATTGTGGCTGAATTGCGGGCCGCCGGTATCCGCGCCGAGGTTTATCTGGGCAATCCGAAAAACTTTGGCAATCAATTAAAATATGCAGACCGGCGCAATGCGCCTGTTGCTGTGATTGAGGGCGGTGAAGAAAAAGAACGCGGGGTTATTCAAGTCAAAGACCTGATCCTTGGCGCCGAGATAGCGAAAGACGCCAGCTTGGAAGAATGGAAAGCACGTCCCAGTCAGTTCGAAATTCCGCGCGGTGATCTGGTAGCGAAAATTCGTGATATCTTGGTGTCGCAAGGCGGATGATAGCGGGGTCTGACATACGCGCCGAGGCGCTGAGGCTGCAGGCGGGATTTATTGACGCCGGTGCCGTGGTGCTGGAAACGTCGATCTTGCAACCTGCAGATTTATTGCTGGACCTTTATGGCGAAGATATTCGCGCCCGTGCTTATGTCACCTCTGACCCGCTGCGTGGCGAACAGATGCTGCGTCCTGATTTTACCGTGCCGGTGGTGCAGATGCATATGGCGGAGGGGGCCGAGCCTGCGCGCTATACCTATGCCGGTGAGGTGTTTCGTCGGCAGGAAGACGATATGGCGCGGGCCAATGAGTATTTTCAAGTTGGCTATGAAGTTTTTGACCGCCAGAATCCTGCTGCTGCCGATGCCGAGGTGTTTGTGCAAATTTACACCGCCCTGCGGGGGTTGTCTTTGCGTGCCGCAACTGGAGATATCGGCATCCTAACTGCCGCAGTGATTGGTTTGCGGACCACAGAAGCTCGCAAGCATGCTTTATTACGTCATATCTGGCGTCCCAAACGTTTTAAAGCGCTGCTTGAACAATTTTCGGGCCGCCGGCCGGTCCCGGCAAGCCGCAGCGCCTTATTATCGGCAAAAACACCATTTGAAATTGAGGCGCCGATGATCGGGTTGCGCAGTCGTGGCGCCATCAAAACTCGCATTAATCAATTGCACCACGACGCCCTATCAGACCCGCTTTCGAACGCCGAAGTTGAATTTCTGGATGCAATATTGCAGGTGCGTGACAGGGTCCCGCAAGCCTTGGCATCGCTGCGCAATATTGCCACGCAAATGCCGGCGCTGACACTGGCGCTGACACCGGCGCTGGACCGGCTGGAGGCGCGGATGGCAGCGGTCACGGCGCGGGGTATCGCCGTTGAGACACTTGATTTTGAAGCCAGCTATGGGCGCACATCAATGGAATATTATGATGGGTTTGTGTTTGGGTTTTATGCCGAGGGGCGCGCTGATCTGCCACCTGTTGCCCTTGGCGGGCGCTATGATGCACTGACCTTGCGCCTTGGGCAGGGGCGCGAAATTCCAGCGGTGGGTGGGGTTATTCGCCCCGATTTGACACTGGATCTGGGGGCAGAGGTGTGAGCATCAAACTTGGCGTACCCTCCAAAGGCCGGTTGATGGAGAAAACTTTTTCATGGTTCGGTGACCGTGGGGTAACCCTGCGCCGCACGGGGCTTGAACGAGAATATGCCGGATTGGTTGCGGGCGTTACAGGTGTCGAACTGGTGTTGTTATCGGCTGGTGAAATTCCGCGTGAATTGGCGGCTGGGCGTATCCATCTGGGGGTGACCGGCACGGATCTGATCCGTGAAAAACTGATTAATTGGGATCAGAAAGTTCAAGAATTGGCCCCCTTGGGGTTTGGGTTCGCGGATTTGATTATTGCTGTGCCAAGTTGCTGGATTGATGTTGATACGTTGGATGATCTGGATGCTGTGGCGGAAGCGTTCCGGGCTGATCACGGAATTCGCTTGCGGATTGCAACCAAATACCACCGTCTGGTACGGGAATTTTTGCGTGGGGCCGGGGTGGCTGATTATCAACTTGTTGACAGTCAGGGAGCCACGGAAGGCACGGTGAAAAACCTTACTGCAGAGGCAGTTGCTGATATCACCTCAAGCGGCGAAACCCTGCGGGCAAATCATCTAAAGTTTTTGTCGGATGGATTGATTTTGCAATCGCAGGCTACTCTGTTTTTAGCGCAAAACGTTGATTACAGCCAAAGCCAGCGGGAAACCTTGACCGCATTGTACCAAGCGCTTGGTCTGTAATTTTAGGGTGACTTGGCTTAAAGAATGCCGATGTCGGCCAGCGCACCGGCCAGTTCAACCGGAAGGCTATCTTCGTCTTTGCGCTCTGGTGAAAGGTCGATAGGTGCCTCTTCAGGCTTGAGATACCGCCAGCCTTGAAACGGCCTTTTGGGGGCTGACGTGGTGTGGAATAATTCTGGTTCAAGCACAATTGCACAGCGCCGGATTCCATCTTGACCGAAGACTTCGTCTAGGCGGACAATGCGTTGCCTGCATTGTATAAACCCTTTGATGACCCAATAAATACTGCCACCGTTTAGTAGGGTGCTTTCCTGTTTTGGCCACATGCGGGTGACATGTCTTGGGGCGCCGTCAGGGCCTTGGGCGCGTGCCATAGATTGCCAGCGCATTAACCCGTCTATCGACTCGGTGCCGACACTTAATTTAACCATATGTATGAGATTTGACATACATACCCCCTATATGTAGCCTAAAGTTGGCTGATATATGCTATGATAGCACGTTGACCTGTGGCCCCCGTCATTCTATCTTTCATGTCTGCCCGACTGTTGCAACCTATGCAAGGATAGCCAATGACACGCTTTGCCGCCCCGATCGCCGAACAGATTTGGGATATGAAATATCGCTTCAAATCCTCTCACGGAGCGCCAGTGGATGTCACGGTTGAGGATACTTGGCGGCGCATCGCCACCGACCTTTCAAAAGTCGAGCAGACGCCGGAAATCTGGGCTGAGAATTTTTACGCAGCACTCGAGGATTTTAAATTTCTGCCGGCTGGGCGCATCACTGCCGGGGCTGGTACGGCCCGCAAGGTGACGCTGTTTAACTGTTTTGTTATGGGCACGATCCCGGATGATATGGCGGGTATTTTCGATATGCTGCGCGAGGCGGCGCTGACCATGCAGCAGGGCGGTGGGATCGGCTATGATTTCAGCACAATTCGACCCTGTGGCGCGGTCGTCAAAGGTGTGGCTGCCGACGCCAGTGGGCCGCTATCGTTTATGGATGTCTGGGATGCAATGTGTCGCACGATCATGAGCGCGGGCAGCAGGCGCGGTGCAATGATGGCAACACTGCGCTGTGACCACCCTGACATTGAGGCGTTTATCAGCGCCAAATCGGATGCTGCGCGCTTGCGGATGTTCAATGTCAGTGTGCTGATCAGTGATGCCTTTATGGCGGCAGTCCAAAATGGCGACAGTTGGGATTTGCAGTTTGACGGTAAAGTGTATCAGACCGTCGACGCCTGCGAGCTGTGGGATAAGATCATGCGCTCGACCTATGAGTACGCCGAACCGGGGGTGATTTTCATCGACCGGATCAATCAAAACAATAATTTGCGGTACTGTGAAACTATTGCCGCGACCAACCCTTGTGGAGAACAACCGCTGCCGCCTTACGGGGCCTGCCTGTTGGGGTCGATCAACTTGTCTCGTTTGGTCACCACACCGTTCGAGGCTGGGGCAGAGATCGACAGTGCAACGTTGGCAGATTTGGTGGCAACCGCGGTCCGCATGATGGACAATGTGGTCGATACCTCAAAATTTCCGCTTGAGGCGCAGGCGCAAGAGGCACGCAACAAACGGCGCATTGGGCTGGGTGTGACGGGGCTGGCGGATGCGTTGTTGATGGTCGGTCTGCGTTATGGCTCTGATGCGGGTGCGGCGCAAACTGAGGCGTGGTTGCATGCCATTGCGCGTGCCGCCTATTTGGCTTCGGTGGATCTGGCCAAGGAAAAAGGAGCGTTCCCTCTGTTCGATGTCGATCCCTATCTGGAAAGTGGCACCATGCAGCTGATGGATGAGGATGTGCGCGACGCAATCCGGCGCGATGGCATCCGCAACGCGCTTTTGACATCGATTGCTCCTACCGGAACGATCAGCCTGTATGCTGGCAATGTCTCTTCTGGGATCGAGCCGGTGTTTGCCTATAGTTATCGCCGCAAAGTGTTGCAGAAAGACGGCAGCCGGACAGAGGAGGAAGTGGTCGATTACGCAGTGCAGATGTGGCGTGATAAATTTGGCGATACCGCTTTGCCTGATTATTTTGTCAACGCTCAAACCCTCGCGCCCGCAGACCATGTGAAAATGCAGGCCGCCGCGCAAAAATGGGTCGACAGCTCGATCTCTAAAACCATCAATTGCCCGGAAGATATCGATTTTGAAACCTTCAAGGATGTCTATCTTCAGGCTTACACGCTGGGCTGCAAGGGCTGCACCACCTATCGGCCAAACGCTGTTACGGGATCGGTTCTAAGCGTGTCAGAGACGTCTGATGCCACCCCCGAGGCGGATCAGGGTGCCGATGTTATTTATATGTCCGAGCCGCTGGACCGGCCACAAACTTTAGAGGGGAATACCTATAAACTTAAATGGCCCAACAGCGAGCATGCAATTTACGTCACTGTCAACGATCTGGTGATCAATGGTGCGCGCCGGCCCTTTGAGGTGTTTATCAACTCCAAGAACATGGAGCATTTTGCCTGGACCGTCGGGCTAACCCGGATGATCAGTGCGGTGTTCCGTCGCGGGGGGGATGTCTCGTTTGTGGTTGAGGAACTGAAGGCGGTGTTTGATCCGCGTGGCGGTGCCTGGGTGCAGGGCAAATACATTCCCTCGATCCTGGCGGCCATCGGTGGGGTGATCGAACAGCATATGGTCGCGACAGGATTTCTCGCAGGGGAAGGTATGGCGCTGAAGGCCGATCCGAAAGCGCAGGCCGTCAATTTTGGTGCCCCGCAAGGGGCTGCCTGCCCCAGTTGTGGGGCATATGAGATGCAAATGAAAGAAGGCTGCATGACGTGCGGATCCTGTGGTCATTCGAAATGTGGTTGAGATAAAGTAATGTGGCGATAGGACGTCGATCCTTTTCCAATCACCGCAATGAAGAGCCTCCAATACAACGTAAAATTAATATATAATGACATTTGCACTCTGGGCAGCTTCTTTTTGGTTGTAACCGCCCTCACCATTACACCCAGTCCTGACATGGCGTACATTCTGAGCCGCGCCATCGCACAGGGTGCTTCAGCAGGCATCGTTTCTGTGGCCGGCGTTTCGATTGGGGCGTTATTTCATGTGATCTTTGCCATAATCATATATTCGCTGACCACACAATTGTCGGAGTAGGTCTTTGCATTGCTTTTGGCTACTGGGGCATGCCATCTGATTTGGGTTGCCGTGAGCTCACTGCGTGAAAAAGCCGATGCCATTCAGCTACTGTCAATGTCAGATCGCAAGGCAATGGCGCGTATCTTTTTTGATGGTGTGGTCGTGAACTTGTTTACCCCTAAAGTGGCGTAATTTTTCCTCGCCTTGTTACCGCGTTTAATGCCTGGCGATAACAGCAAGTCAGTTAATTGGTTTTAGCACTTGGTGTTTTAGTTGTGTTTCTTTTTTTCTTGATTGAGATAGTACTGGTTCTGGTGGCTCAAAAAACACAAATGCTAGTCGCAACGAATTCAAAGGGGCAAGTCATCCTTTACAGTGTCATGGGCGGGGGTTTTGTGGCTCTCGGGTTGTTTGCTTTTACCTCTGTCAACTTTGGAGCCCTTTTATAAATAAATGAGCATATTTATTACTTTGCCTATGGTTCTTGTATGGACCAATATAGCTTATCCAAGTCGCTCGGCATAGACGTCTCGGCTTGCTTCAAGGCAAGAGCCTATTTGAAGGGCCATAAATTGACCTTTAACCACGCTTCCGTTATCGAAAACATCTGTTTCGCCGACATTGCAGTCTGGACCTGTCACGGTTTAATGCCGCCCCTGGTGCTCGCTTACCCCCTAACGTAAGGATGGTGCTCGTTGTCGTGGCAGGGTTCGCTTTGGTTTTGTGGGGAATATTCGATGTTTTTCAAGATAGTGCGGTTTAACGATACAGTGGGGATATGTCAGTAATCTTACACTTTGTATGATCTTTTGTTAAATGGACAAATGAATACAATGGATTAGCAATAAAGAGCCGTTTTTCTACGGTACATTATACAAGTGATTGAGACCGGAGTCCAGTTCGGCACTTGGCACTTGGCTTGGCGCGGACAAAGTGGGTTTACCTCTTGCCATAGAGCGGCTTAAGCTCAACCCATAACTGAATGAGTCAGGGTGGTTGATGACCGAATATTCGTTTGATCTTGGGCCTTATTCGCGGCGCGTGACCACAACCTCTGAGACATGTCAGCTCTGGTTCGACCGTGGTTTCAACTGGCTTTTCGGGTTCAATCACGAAGAGGCCGCGGTTTGCTTTAAAAATGCAATTGCCGCTGATCCTGGTTGCGCAATGGCGCATTGGGGTGTTGCCTATGCCATTGGTCCCAATTATAATAAATCATGGAAGCATTTTGATGAGGCTGAAATGCCTGAAATGCTGTCACAGGCGCGGGCGGCACTTGTGCTGGCGCGGACAGCAGCATCACATGGCTCGGGTGTAGAACAGGCGTTGGTGGCGGCGTTGTCAGAGCGGTTTCAGGCCGACAGCGCAGTGGCGGATATGGCCCCTTGGAGCGATGCTTATGCCGTGGCAATGCGGCGTGTCTTTCAGCAGTTTCCCGAAGATATTGATGTTATTATGCTCTGCGTTGATGCAATGATGAATCGCACTCCTTGGCTCATGTGGGACCTCTGCGAGGGGATGCCAAACCCGGATGCAGATACGGTTGAATGCCGTCAGATGCTGGAAACGCAGATTGCCAGTATTCGCGCCGAATTCGGCTCTTTTCACCCCGGCATTTGGCATCTTTACGTTCACCTGATGGAGATGTCTCCAGAACCCGAAAAAGCCCTAAGAGTGGCGGATGAGTTGCGCGGCTTGGTGCCTGACGCGGGGCATCTTGAGCATATGTCGACGCATATTTACGTGTTATGTGGCGATTATCAGGCGGTGGTCGCGGCCAATCATGCAGGCATTGTTGCGGATGAAAAATACCTCGCTTACGCGGGGGCAATGAATATTTACACGCTTTACCGGGTGCATAATTACCATTTTAAACTGTATGGCGCGATGTTTTTGGGGCAGTATGATGCCGCCATGGAAGCTGTGGCGGGGCTGGCTAAAACGGTGCCAGAGGGTTATCTGCGATGGGAATATCCGCGCATGGCGAACGTGGTGGAAGGATATCTATCGATCTATGTCCATGCCTATATTCGGTTTGGTCGTTGGCAAGAATTGCTGGCGCTTACGCTGCCTGAGGACCGTGAGATTTATGCCATGACCACCGCAATGGTTTATTATGGCAGGGCCGTTGCCCATGCTGTCTTGGGTCAGATTGACGCCGCAACCACCGAACAGGCGCTGTTTGAGGCGGCGATCCCGAACGTACCGAAGCAGCGGTATATGCATACGGTGAGATGTCGGGATATTTTGGCAGTGGGGCGCGAGATGCTGGCGGGCGAATTGTTATATCGCACTGGCGATTTTGATCGGGCCTTTGCCCATTTGCGTCAGGCGGTCGTGTTGGAGGATGCGCTGCCGTATGATGAGCCTTGGGGATGGATGCAACCAGGTCGCCATGCCTTGGGGGCGCTTTTACTAGAACAAGGGCATATTGAGGAGGCCGCCACCGCCTATCGCGCTGATCTGGGTCTGGACCAGACGGTGATCCGATCCAACCAGCACCCTAATAATGTCTGGGCGCTTCAGGGCTTGCATATGTGTTATCAAAAAATGGGTGAAACAAGACTTGCAGCGATGATCAAACCAGCGCTGGATATCGCGCAGGGTCGGGCGGATCAGGCGGTTCAAAGCTCGTGCTTTTGTGCAGGCCAAACCGCAGAATAACCGCGGCTTTGCGGGCATGGCTGATTAATGCAGCAAAGTAAGTCAAAGCAGTGGAATTGATCTCACGAATGATAAAACAACCATCGAAGCCGATGGCTTTGGGTCAATATTTTGGGGGGATGCAAACACGAGAACCATCGTTTCTCTGGGACCAACAGCAAGTATTAGATCGGGTTTAAACACCCTTGTGGATTGGTGCAAAAAGCCGGCGACAATGACCATAAAAACCAACGGTTGCAGAATGACTTTGATACTAGAGATGGCCACAGCGAATTTCAGTTGCGCCAGTATCGGGGTATTGTAATTGATCATTCCCAACGAAAAAAGAACTATGGCCGTGGTGCATAGGCTGAAAACGTGACTAATTTGGCCAAATATATGGGCAATTCAATCGCAAGTGCCACCATTAAAGGACCGGCAAAAACCGCCAGAACGGGTGGGTTTTTCGACAGATGCCCCAGAATGCCGAATAACGACATGCGTTGGCTTCTCAGCCCCTCCAAGACGAAAATGATAATCAGCCCAATCAGGATTGGGTCAACGATAATGATTGCACTGATTTGGACTGGAATATACCCAGCAAAGAGGTTTTGTGCGATTGGCAGGATGAACAGTACGTGATTTGACAAGGTCGTTGAGAGATCGGTGCAAGGTCGATCAAAACTGATGTTTTCAGCGGAAATCTCTCAAAGCGTTACGCCAAGAGACTTTCGATTGTGCCAGTTACGGCTTGTGGCAAGACATAAATTGCGCGCAGGATGAAATTGAATTTTTCAAAATTTGTGTTTTTGATCAAGTTGATTCAGAACTTTGGAAGCGCAAAAAAAACACCATGCGGTTCAGCTCTTTGGCGATGTTTAAATTGAAAATCTGAAATTCCGTTCGGAAAACTCCCAGCACGACGACAAAAATGATCAGTGTTACGCCGTCAAGAACCCTTTGATCACCGCTTAAAGTGATAGCCAGCAAGCATGTTGTTGATAGGTTGGAAAAACTGCCGTGAGGCGCAAGGGATTTCGATTTGGCTAATCGGTCCGTGGCCTCACAGCAGGCCCCGTGACATGGTGTCTTGCTCCCCCCAAAAAACCATGCATGCCATTTGCACGACAGGCGCAGTTTTATCTTGCGCGGGGGGGCGATCTGGGGTCTGTCGGCGGTCATGGGGCAACCGGATTACACCTTTGAACAGGCAGCAGTGCAGCAGGGGCTGCAGTGCGTTGCGGGTGTGGACGAGGTGGGGCGGGGACCATTGGCCGGGCCTGTGACTGCCGCTGCGGTGATTCTAGATCCACACAGTATTCCGCCGGGCTTGAACGATTCAAAGAAATTAACTGCCAGACGTCGGTCTGAGATCGCCGCTGATATATGGCTTATGGCAAAGGTTGCGGTGGCCCACGCAAGCGTCGCAGAAATTGATGAGCTGAATATTTTGCGGGCCTCGCATCTGGCGATGCAGCGCGCGGTTGATCTGCTGCAACAGCGACCCGATCATGTGCTGATCGATGGTAATATGATCCCTCGCGGATTGACAGTCTCGGCAGAAACGATTGTCAAAGGCGACGCGCGTTCGTTGTCAATTGCTGCCGCATCTATCGTCGCAAAGGTGGTGCGCGACCGGATCATGTGCGCTTTGGCCGCAGATTTTCCCGGGTATGGTTGGGACAGCAACGCCGGATATCCGTCCAAAGCGCATAAAATGGCGCTGCAAAGCCTAGGGGTGACCCCACACCATAGACGTTCGTTCAAACCTGTCCACAATATCTTGTATCCAGAAAAATAACTAAGCTTTTGATTTAAAAAGAAATTGACTGCGAATCAGCTTTGACTCATCCTAGGGGAGAAGGCCGAGTGTAAAAATGCACCGGATATTGAGGCATAAAATGACACAATTGACTAAAACGAAAATTGCAGCTGCGCTGCCATTGAACACGATCCTCTCGGGCGACTGCATTGAGGTGATGAACAGCCTGCCCGAGTCATCGGTGGATCTGATTTTTGCGGACCCGCCGTATAACCTCCAGCTTAAGGGTGAATTGCACAGGCCTGATAATTCTCTCGTTGATGCGGTGGATGATGACTGGGATCAATTTTCGTCTTTTGCGGCTTATGACCGCTTTACCACGGCTTGGCTCAAGGCAGCGCGCCGGTTGCTCAAGCCGACTGGGGCGATCTGGGTCATTGGATCGTATCACAATATTTTTCGGGTAGGGTCGGCGCTGCAAGATCAAGGGTACTGGCTATTAAATGATGTCGTGTGGCGTAAATCGAACCCTATGCCCAACTTTCGTGGTAAGCGGTTTACCAATGCTCACGAGACGATGATTTGGGCGTCAAAATCTGAAGGTGCGAAATATACGTTTAATTATGAAGCCCTAAAGGCGCTGAACGAAGGTATTCAGATGCGCAGCGATTGGGTTCTGCCGATATGTACCGGGCATGAGCGGTTGAAAGATGCCAAGGGCGATAAGGCGCATCCAACGCAGAAACCAGAATCGCTGTTGCACCGTGTTTTGCTGGGGGCCAGCAATCCGGGTGATGTGGTGCTCGATCCATTCTTTGGCACTGGTACCACGGGTGCAGTGGCAAAAATGCTGGGCCGCGAATTTATCGGAATTGAGCGCGAGGCAAAATATCGCAAAGTGGCGCAGGCGCGCATTGCGAAAATCCGGAAATTCGACCGTGAAGCCCTGCAGGTCACGGCTGCAAAACGCTCGGAGCCGCGGGTGCCCTTTGGTCAATTGGTTGAACGTGGCATGCTGCGTCCGGGTGAGGAACTGTTGTCAATCAATGGCCGTCACAAGGCAAAAGTGCGGGCTGATGGCACCTTGATCGGAGATGATGTCAAGGGGTCCATTCATCAGGTAGGCGCTGCCTTAGAGGGGGCACCAAGTTGCAATGGTTGGACGTATTGGTATTTCAAACGCGATGGTCAGACCATTCCTATTGATCTGTTACGCCAACAGGTCCGTGCAGAAATGGAAACCCGCCCACACTGAACACTGCACTGTGATTGCGTTATGATTATGTGACCGGATGTTGATTTCGAGGCTGGCTGAAGTCTGTTTGGCCCGCCTCAACCTTAAATTTAGTCTAAATTTGGTTCGTAGAAACAGGTCCAGAACCCCACTTTTTAAGTGGGGTTTTTAATTGGGATATCTTTACGACCTTAAACGATTGTTTGTGCCAGCTATCTCCATTGATTCGACTGGTTTTTCTGGACTAAGTCCATGCAATCTTGTATACTTTATTATAATTGGAGCGTGATGACTCCGAATGTTGAGGCAATTGAAAATGTTTTCCGAGCGGTTCTCGAACCTACCGGCCTATGCGTTTCCGCGTTTGCGGGCACTATTGGATGGCCATATGCCCGGTGGTGAGACCGTGCAGATGACCATTGGCGAGCCGCAACACCCCTTTCCTGAGTGGGTACAACAAACGCTGTTGCAGCATGTAGGAGAGTTTCAAAAATATCCCCCCAACGAGGGTACGCCTGAGTTGTTAGGTGCTATTACAGACTGGTTGGCGGTGCGCTTTGGGGTGAAATTGGATCCTGCCACGCAAGTGATGGCATTGAATGGCACCCGCGAAGGACTTTACAATGCGGCTATGGCACTTTGCCCCGAACAAAAGCGTGGCAAGCGATCCGTGGTGTTGATCCCCAATCCGTTTTATCAAGTTTATATGGTTGCAGCGATGTCGGTAGGTGCCGAACCGGTCTTTGTTCCGGCGACGGAGGCGACCAATTATTTGCCTGACTTTTGTTCAGTTGATCCGGCGATTTTAGAACGGACTGCGATTGTCTATCTGTGTTCGCCCTCAAACCCGCAAGGGGCGATTGCAAGTGCTGAGTATTGGTGCGATCTTATCGCTCTGGCGGAAAAGTATGATTTTCAGATTTTTGCCGATGAGTGCTATAGCGAAATCTATCGCGGGCCGGCACCTGTGGGCGGGCTTGAGATCGCCGCGCGCATGGCGGCAGATCCGGAACGTGTCGTTGCCTTCCATTCGCTGTCCAAACGCTCCAATTTGCCGGGATTGCGTTCGGGGTTTGTGGCAGGCGGACCGCGCAGCTTAGCGCGCATTAAGCAGTTGCGCGCCTATGGGGGTGCACCATTGCCACTGCCGTTAGTTCGGGTTGCTGAACGCGCTTGGTCGGATGAGACACATGTGGTTGAAAACCGTCAGATGTATGATGAAAAATATGCACTTGCCGACGAGATTTTTGCATCAGTTTGCGAGTATCGCAGCCCGCCTGGCGGTTTTTTTCTCTGGCTTCCAGTTGAAGATGGGGAGCAGGCGGCGCTGAAACTATGGACATCGTCTGGGGTGCGGGTGCTGCCTGGCGCCTATCTGGCAAAAGAAATCGATGGGCAGAATCCCGGGAAATCATATATTCGGGTCGCTCTTGTGGCCCCCAAACCAGAGATGGTGCGCGGGCTTACGCTGTTGCGCGACTGTCTTTGGGCATAACAGAACGAGGCTAAGATGGCATATCAAGCACGTGATCGAGACCCGCTTTTTGACAGTAGTATGCAGGCGATGATCGAGAAACGAGGCAAAGAATTGTTTGGCCTGATTCTTGTGGGACTGGCGGGTCTTATGACAGCGATGATTGTCAGCTACAGTCCTGAAGATCCCAGCTTTATGGCGGTGACGGATGTGCCAGTACAAAACCTTTTAGGGCATATCGGCGCCTCGATTGCTGCGCCAATTTTTATGATTATTGGCTGGAGCAGCTGGGTCTTTGCGCTGGTCTTAGTTGTGTGGGGCGTTCGTTTTATATGTCATGCTGGATCTGACCGTGTGTTAGGCCGGATAGTTTTCCTGCCAGTGGCTCTGGCCTTGAGCTCGATGTATGCCTCGACACTGGTGCCATGGGGTGGCTGGACCCATAGCTACGGTTTGGGTGGTTTATTTGGCGATACTGTGGTGGGTCTTTTGCTCAACAGTTTGCCCATCGATCTGGCCTGGGGGGTCAAGATTATATCGGTATTTTTGGCGCTGGTCATTGTCGGTGCCCTTGCGTTCTTATTGGGTTTTTCAGTGTCTGAGTTGCGCGCCTGTGGGCGGTTTTTATTGGTTGGGATTATCCTGTCCTATGATCGTTTGATGCACCTTTTGGGCCGCGGCACTGTTGGGACCTTACGATTTGCTCAGCAGGCCCAACAAAAGCGCAGGCTGGCCCAAACCCATGCCTCCCAAAACTATGCAGATCAAGGCCCTGTAAAGGCTCAGGGATTGACGCGCGGGTGGTCTCAAGATGGCTCAGAGGTCTTTGGCCAACCTGAGGGTGACACGGCTACCGCGGCTCCGGAAGGTTTGTCATTCCTGTCCCGTATGCCAGGATTTGTGCAGCGTACCGAACCATTGATTGCCCCGGCCTCTCAGCCTCTGCCGCAGGCAGAACTGATTGAACATGCGCCAGATATCCGGCTTGAGAACATGCCCGATGATGCGCAGATTAAAGTGAAAATTGCCAATGTGATTAAATCACGGGTAAACCAAGCCCCTTCGCCGCATGAAAAGACTGTGCTGTCTTCGATGCAGGATCCGCTGTATCCGCAAAGCCCAATTGGTTCAGGCAATACAGCCGCGTGGCAGCCAGAAGCACTGAGTGGGTTTGACTCAGAACCCAGTTTGCAAAACCAGCCATTGTCGCCTGACAATGATTTCAATCAGGCTCTCAGTTTGGATTTAGAGGCGCAGGATGGCTCTGGGTCGGTCCATCAGGGTTTGCCGACAGAAGCTTCACACAGAAAAGTGGTTCACCACGCCCAACGCAAAGCGTTGCAGGCTTCAACGCGGGCAGCGGCGGAGGCGCAGCCTGCGTTGCAATTTGAAGACCAGAGCACACCTAGTTATGAGTTGCCACCGTTGGCGCTTTTGGCGGATGGTTCTGATATCGTGCATCATCAGCTGTCTGACGAGGCCTTGGAAGAGAACGCGCGGATGCTCGAGTCGGTGTTGGATGACTACGGGGTGAAAGGCGATATTGTCAGCGTGCGGCCCGGGCCGGTGGTGACGATGTACGAGCTTGAGCCCGCGCCAGGTCTGAAAGCAAGCCGCGTGATCGGATTGTCAGACGATATTGCCCGCTCGATGTCTGCCCTGTCGGCGCGGGTGTCAACGGTTCCAGGTCGCTCGGTGATTGGAATTGAACTGCCCAATGAGCATCGTGAAAAAGTTGTGCTTCGCGAAATTTTATCCAGCCGGGATTTTGGCGACAGTGCGCAGAAACTGCCGCTGGCTTTGGGTAAAGATATCGCCGGCGATCCAGTGGTGGCAAATTTGGCCAAGATGCCACACCTGTTAATTGCAGGCACCACTGGGTCGGGTAAATCGGTTGCGATTAATACGATGATCTTGTCGTTACTTTACAAGCTGACACCGAGTGAGTGTCGTATGATTATGATCGACCCTAAAATGCTGGAATTAAGCGTATATGACGGTATTCCTCACCTGTTATCGCCTGTAGTGACCGATCCTAAAAAAGCTGTGGTGGCCCTTAAATGGGTGGTTGGCGAGATGGAGGAACGGTATCGCCGGATGTCAAAAATGGGGGTTAGGAATATCGACGGCTTTAATGGTCGGGTCGCGGATACTCTGGCAAAAAATGAACTGTTCAGCAGGACAGTGCAGACTGGGTTTGATGATGAAACCGGCGAGCCAATTTTCGAAACTGAGGAGTTCTCTCCAGAGAAGATGCCCTATATTGTCGTCGTTGTCGATGAGATGGCCGATTTGATGATGGTGGCGGGTAAAGAAATTGAGGCGTGCATCCAGCGCCTCGCGCAGATGGCGCGGGCCTCGGGTATTCATCTGATCATGGCAACCCAGCGCCCGTCGGTCGATGTTATTACTGGCACGATTAAGGCCAATTTTCCCACCCGGATTTCGTTTCAGGTAACCTCAAAAATTGACAGTCGGACGATTTTGGGCGAAATGGGCGCCGAGCAGCTTTTAGGCATGGGGGACATGCTTTATATGGCCGGCGGGGCAAAAATCAGCCGCTGTCATGGTCCCTTTGTCAGCGATGAGGAGGTCGAGGAGATTGTCAGCTATTTGAAAACCTTTGGACCACCAGAATATGTCAATAAAGTTCTGGATGGTCTCGATCAGGAAAAAAGCAGTGATATCGACTTGGTTCTGGGGCTGGGCAACGGATCAGAGGGCGAGAACGCTTTATACGATCAAGCCGTGGCGGTTGTAATCAATGATCGCAAATGTTCGACGTCATATATTCAACGCAAATTGGCGATAGGATATAACAAGGCCGCGCGTTTGGTTGAGCAGATGGAAAGCGAAGGTTTGGTTTCAGGGGCCAACCATGTTGGAAAACGGGAAATATTGATCCCCGAATCCCAGTAAAACTCACGCAAGGGCGGCATGAACTTGGTCACGAAAATGTTCACTGCCAATGGTGCGAATACCTGTTAGGATGGCTGTATGAAGACTATTCGTTACGTTTTGACCACTCTGCTGTTTCTGACCCAAGTCGCGCCGGTATTCGCCGAGAAAATTTCGTTGCGTGATTTGTCTGCCTACTTAAACGGGATCAAGACAGCTCAATTTGAGTTCTCTCAGATTAATGGTGATGGCTCAATCTCTGAAGGCAAAATTTATATAAAACGACCGGGAAGAATGCGGTTTGAATACAACCCGCCAAACAATGCGTTGGTGCTCGCCTCAGCGGGAAGGTTGGCAATTTTTGATGATAAAGGCAATCAAGATCCGGTGATATACCCCTTAAAACGGACGCCGCTTGCAATTATTCTGGCCAAGGATATCGACTTGGCTTCCTCGCCGATGGTGGTAGGGCATAAGGCTGATGGTGCGGTGACCGTTGTCAGCGTCGAAGATCCCGGCCACCCTGATCAGGGACGCGTTGATTTTGTTTTTATCGGCCCTGACCCCGTATTGCGTCAATGGGTGGTCAGCGATGCAAGTGGCGGCTCTACCACCATGATACTGGGCGATTTCCAAACCGGCATGGCGTTAGGCTCCAGTTTATTTAATATCACTCACAACACCAATTCCAGACGCGATTAACAGGTCAGACTGGGCAATTTCTCAATTGCTTGCGATACTTATCGCTGCGTTTAGACACCTTACCTGCGACCGATAACAACCAGCTTTTTCGCAGATGTGAGCTGCGTGAATAACCCGTATGTCCTTCGTGATAAGCAAGATATTGGTTGCGCGCGTCTGACAGGGCAATGCCATTGCGTTTCTTGCTTGTTGTCATGTACCAACCGATGAAATCTGCAGCATCGCCTATGTCACTGCGCTGTGCCCAGCGTCGCCCGGTTTTTTTGCGGTAATCATCCCAAGTCCCATCCAGCGCCTGCGCATAGCCATATGCGGAACTGACACGACCACGTGGGATGATCCCGAGGAAATACTTGCGGGGAGTTTTGGCATTTTGAATGAATTTGCTCTCTTGATGAATAGTGGCCATTTGCACGTGGACTGGGACGCCCCATTTGCGTTCAGAGGCGCGAAAGGCCCGGACGAATTGTGGTCGCTGGTCCAAGATTGCGCAGGCATTATCCATCTGACTTGGCGCTCTTGAGTAACGCGAACTACAGCCGGCAGCCAATACAAGGATCATTAGGGCATAAATGGACTTAGTCATATCTCACTCATCTATTACTATATCGGTGTGCGTATACTAAAAGTTGTGGCGAGAGAACCATATTCCTAAGCCTAAAGTAGAATTGTGATCAAAATCGGTAGGCTCAGGACAGACATGAGGCTTGAAACCACAACCAATCCGGCAACAGATTGTGCATCGGCGCCATATTTTTCGGCCAGTAAATAGGATGTAACCGCCACTGGCGTCGTCAATTGTAAGACCAGAATGGCAAAGGCTATAGGTTCCAGGTCAAAATACCACCCCGCAGCCCAAGCCGCGGCACTGCAAATAATCAACTTGACGAATGCAAGCGCGATGGCTTGTGTCAATCGGCCGGGGCGCAGTCTGGCCACTGCAACACCCAGTGTGATCAGCATCAAAGGAATGGCCATTTGACCTATTAAGGTAAGGCTATTGGTTAAAAAAACTGGCGTTTGCCAGCCCTGAACCATGAAAACGCCACCCAAAAGGGTCGCAGGAATTAACGGTTCTTTCAGTAATTTTCCAGGACTGCCACCACCCGCTACGAGCCAGACACCGAAAGTGAAAGAGATAATTGCCATTATGGCAAACACAACGATCGCATAGCCCAGACCGGTCTGGCCAAAGGCAAAAAAGGCTAAAGGCATGCCAACATTGCCGGTATTACCGAACAAGAGGCTCGGCAGGAACGTCCGTTGTGAAAGGCCAAAGGCTTTGAGTATCGCAAAGCCGGCACCCCCAACGGCGAGATAGGCCACCACAGTCGCCATGGAAATATCAGCCAACATTTGCGGGGTGATCTCGGTTTGCATCAAAGACACAAATATCAGACAGGGCACCGCCAGCGTCATGGCGATCTGGGTCACAAACTGAACGCGATATTCGAAACCAAGTTTAACCCAAATATACCCGATAACCGCCAAAAGAAACACAGGCGTTACGATTTCAAGGACTGTAAAAGCTAAGGCCAAGGCGCGCTTCTGTAAAAAATGAGGACTGTTAATGGACAAGTCACATGCTTTGAGTTTAATAGCAACACCAACAGGGGGTTTCTATGGCTGCAACACAGGCAAAGTATCATTTGGGACAGGTTGTCCGGCATAAAAAATACCCGTTTCGCGGGGTTATTTTTGATGTCGATCCGACGTTTGACAACACCGATGAATGGTACGAAGCGATTCCAGAAGACAGTCGCCCGATCAAAGAACAGCCTTTTTATCATCTGCTTGCTGAAAATGAGCAAAGTTTTTACGTCGCGTATGTCTCAGAGCAAAATCTCATAGTGGACGCCTCAGGAGAGCCGGTAGGCCATCCAGATATCCCAGACCTGTTTGGTCCGTTTGAAAACGGGCAATACCCGCTTTATTTCAATATGAACTGAGCTGTCCCGGCGGGGCTCGGTTTTGGGGTGTGGCGCTCAATATCCCAGAGCACAGCCGTCTTTGCGTGGATCCGAGGCGCCTTCCAGTACACCGCTCGCGTGGCATTCGATGGCCTGAGCCCCACCGATTGGAGCGTCGGCCCAACCAACGGTGTGGCCTAGGTCTGTCAACTCTGCCGCAGTTTTCGGGTCATATCCAGTCTCCAGATTGAGGGTGCCATTCTCAAAGAAGCTACGTGGTGCGTCGATCGCAGTTTGAGGGTCCATGTCGAAATCGATCATATTGCTGACAAACCTTGCGTGGCCGTTTGACTGATACTGTCCGCCCATCACGCCAAACGGCATAAGTACACGTTGGTTTTGGCGCAGCATCCCTGGAATGATCGTATGCATGGGTCGCTTCCCACCGCCCAACTCGTTCGGATGTCCTGGCGTTAGATTAAAGCCGGCTCCGCGATTTTGGAAAAGAATACCGAACTTTTCAGATGCGATGCCGGATCCAAAGCCGTTGAAAATAGAATAAATTAGCGATACCGCCATGCGATCCTTGTCCACAACGGTGATATAGATTGTGTCTTTGTGAACGGTCTCGGTAATGCGATCAACTGAGCGTATCACGCTCGCTGGATTTACCAAGGCGGCCAGAGCGGCTGCGGTTTTTGGGTCGGTTAAATAGTCTTCGCGTGCCATATGCCGGGGGTCGGCGATAAACCGATTGCGGGCGTCATAGGCCAGTTTGGCGATCTCTGCCTCGATATGGGTGCGCTGGGTTCCAAAGGGGTCAAGACCATCAAGGTTGAAATGCGACAACATATTCAACATCAGGATGGCTGTTGCGCCCTGCGCGTTGGGCGGATGTTCGACCAGCTCTGTTCCCTTGTAATCGCCCGATATGGGGGTGGTATAATCCGGTTTTTCTGAGGCGAAATCCTCTGCTTGATGTACACCGCCCATCGAGCGCAACGTCTGTAGCATATCGTCGGCAACTTCGCCCTCGTAAAAGGCCTTTGCGCCGTTTTTGGCGATGCGCCGTAAGACGTCTGCCTGTCCCGGGGCCCTGAACATTTGCCCGGCTTTGGGTGCTGTCCCTTCTGGCGAGAAAAACCGAAGCCCATGCGTTTGAAGCCGGCTTAAATCTTTTTGCCAGTCTAATGCGACCCTTGGCGCAACCGGCACGCCGGCCTCGGCATAGTGGATAGCGGGCGCCAAGACGCGATCGAGCCCTAAAGCGCCCCAGTCCTGTGATAATTGACAAAAAGCACCAACAGCACCGGGCACAGACACTGCATGCGCGCTTGCAACTGGAACGGTTTGGTGACCCTGCGCGCGCAGGTCTTCTGCACTGGCGTGCTGCGCTGCGTGGCCGGACCCGTTCAAAGCGTGAATGTCATCACTTCCAGCGGGTGACAAAAGCACAAAGCAATCACCCCCAAGACCGGTCATTTGCGGTTCGCAAAACCCCAACAGAACCGCACCGGCGATCGCTGCATCCATTGCATTGCCGCCTTGCTGCAAAATGTTGATTGCGCTCTGCGCTGCCAGAGGATGCGACGTGGCGCACATTCCGTTTTCTGCGAAAACAGCCGAACGGCCAGGTCTCTGAAAGTCTCGCATGCTGTCCCCCAGTAAATTTTACCCGACGCGGTAAAGCGCGGGTTTGTCATTTTACCTGCTGAGTTTAGCATCGGTGCCGTTGGTTGCCAAGCGCAGCCGATCTTTAGCACCGATTTGATGTTGTTCAGAGACAGAGGCCATAAAGGTCTCTGTGTTCCTTTAACGGGAAGGTTGGAAAATTGAGCTGTGGTTGCTTTGGCGGGTCTGGAGCCTGTGTGGTTAAGCAAGTTGTGCTGATGGGTCTTCCAGCCGAATTTTAAGATTCAGGTGATTTTTCTCTTTGCGGCGCTCGTGGCTGATATCATAACTGAGTTGGCGGATCAGGAACCAGCCAAACCCGCCTTCGGGCAAAGAAGCCTGAATATCAACGGCAGGTAAATGGTCATTCGTAAGACAGTGAGCGGGCAGTGGGATGCCAGTATCGGTGACCTCAAAACCCAGATGGCCAGGAAATGGCTGACAAGTGATTTCAATGATACCGCTGCCTTGATTACTGTAGGCATGTTTGACGATATTATTCAAAACTTCGACCAGTGCGACCTGAATTTTCCCCTGATCTGTTGCGCTGAGTTGCCATGGATTGAGACCATGAAGCAGGGCTTTCATCGCCTGACGGGTGCCAAGATTACTGCTTGTATACCGCAGTAGCAATTTACCAGCGCTGGGCGTGCATACGCATCCAGTATCATCCCCCAGACGCGCCCGTTTTAATGCTTGTTCATTTGCCGTCATTTGACATAGCCTCGTCAACAGATGTGTGAATCTTAAATACCGTATCCATTCGGGTGAGTTGAAATACTTTTGCAACGGTTGGTGTCAAACCAGCAAGATCAAGCTTTCTATTGCCTTTGAGCTGTTTCATAGACGCGACAATTGCGCCAAGGCCGCTTGAGTCAATAAATTGGACCTCCGCTAAGTTCAAGATGACATGCTGTGCATGATCATCAATTTCTGCCCGAATATCATCTTTAAATTGAATTGCAACGGCCGCATCAATATGCGACATATGTGCGGTCACGATCAAAACTTTGCCATGATATTTGCTAGATAGTGCCATAAAAACCTCTTGCCATACTGGTCAGTGATTGCAAACTACCGCAGAATACTTACTAATCTGTTTCAAAGTGTGTGGACCGGGAGAACAGTTTTGAGACAGGTTGTTATTGCAGGTGCTGCGCGCACCCCGATGGGTGGGTTTCAGGGGCTGTTTCAGGATGTCACGGCGGCGTCGCTTGGGGGGGTTGCCCTCAAGGCAGCGTTGCAGGATGCGCGATGCACAGCCGTAGATGAAGTCATAATGGGCTGTGTGTTGGGAGCTGGACAGGGTCAGGCACCGGCGCGACAAGCGGGATTCGCGGCCGGGTTGAACAAAGATGTGCCTGCCACAACATTAAACAAAATGTGTGGGTCGGGGATGAAGGCTGCGATGATTGCCCATGATCAAATCGCCTTGGGTCAAGCCGAGCTGGTGGCGGCGGGCGGTATGGAAAGCATGTCAAATGCGCCGTATCTTCTGCCTAAAATGCGTGGTGGGGCACGCATCGGGCATGGGCAGGTGATCGACCATATGTTTCTTGATGGGTTGGAGGATGCTTATGAAAAAGGTCGCTTGATGGGCAGCTTTGCCGAGGATTGTGCACAAAAATTTCAACTCACCCGTCAAGCGCAGGATGAATATGCGGTGGGGTCTCTCAGTAAGGCTTTGTCGGCCCAAGACAGCGGTGCTTTTGCACATGAGATCACCCCCGTCACCGTTCCGACCCGTGGCGGTGACTTGGTAGTGGATACCGATGAACAACCAGGCACCGCCCGGCCTGAAAAAATCCCGCATCTTAAACCGGCATTTCGTGACGGTGGCACGGTGACGGCAGCCAATGCCTCCTCTATTTCGGACGGGGCGGCGGCCTTGGTACTGGCGGATGTCGATCACGCCCAAGCCGCGGGTTTGAATATTCGGGCGCGCATCGTGGGGCATAGCAGTCACGCGCAGGCGCCGGAATGGTTTTCCACTGCGCCAATCCCCGCAGTGCAAAAGTTGTTGGCGCGGATCGGTTGGAACGCCAGCGATGTTGATCTCTGGGAAGTGAACGAGGCTTTTGCCGTGGTGCCGATGGTGTTCATGCATGAGTTTGGCTTGTCGCGCGACTGTGTCAACGTCAATGGTGGCGCCTGCGCTTTGGGGCATCCGATCGGTGCTTCGGGTGCACGCATCCTTGTGACCTTGCTGAATGCGTTGGAAACTCGTGGCTTGAAGCGCGGTGTGGCGGCCATTTGTATTGGCGGGGGCGAGGGCACCGCTATGGCGATTGAGCGGGTCTAACAAGATGATGGAGTATGCGCTGCTGGCCAAAACCATTGCGGCACTGACCGAGGGTGAAACGGATCCCATTGCGCTGATGGCGACGGTGGCCTGCGAGGTGCATTTTTCAGACACGCGATTTGACTGGACTGGTTTTTACCGAGTTGTCGCCCCCGAGGTGATGAAAATTGGACCTTATCAGGGGGGGCATGGCTGCCTTGTGATCCCCTTTTGGCGCGGTGTCTGTGGCGCTGCGGCGCGCAGTGGCGAAATTCAATGTGTGTCGGATGTGACCACTTTTAAAGATCATATTGCCTGCGACAGTCGCACCCAGTCAGAGCTGGTGTTGCCGGTCTATGTGGGATCCGGTGCCCTATTGGGGGTGTTTGATATCGATAGCCACCAGCGAGATGCCTTTGACTGCCGTGATGCCGAGGCCTTGCAGGATATTTTGGCAAAGACGTTTTCACAGGTGCGCGATACCCCGCTTTCAGGTTGATGAAAAATACTAGTAAATTTTCACGAAACAGGTATAAATGAAAAAAGGATCATTTTTTTCATGGAGAAGTCGTGCTACACAGCTTAGTATCTGCGGGTGAAACGCTTGGCGCTGACTTGCGAGCCCTGCGCAAAGCCCGCGGGCTGACACTGAGCGAGCTTGCGACCGCTTTGGGGCGCTCGGTGGGCTGGCTCAGTCAGGTCGAGCGAGATTTGTCGCAACCCTCAATCAGTGACTTGCGGCAATTGGCAGCCACTTTAGAGGTTTCTGTGTCCATGCTGTTTGGGCAGGCCCATGCGGCACCACAGGAGGCGGGGTATATTGTCCGTCAAGGTGCGCGGCGCCCCATCGGGGACAAAGCGTCGGGATTGGTCGAAGAATTACTATCACCGGATTTGACCGACGATTTTGAGATGGTGCATTCTACCTTTGCTCCACACAGCCATAGTGGTGGCGTTGTCACACGCCCAACCCAAGAGGTTGGCTATATTCTGTCGGGTCAATTAGATCTGGTNATTGCCGGGCGGGACTTTACCGTGCGGCCGGGCGACAGTTTTAGAATTCGCGGCGAAGCGCATGAGTGGAGCAATCCCTATGACACTGCGGCAGTGGCGATCTGGGTGATCGCCCCGCCGGTGTATTGAGGTGGTGATGAGTTTTGAGGCGTGGATCATATTCGCCAGCTTTTGGACGCTGTTTGTGACCACACCCGGGCCAAACGCTGTGAACTGTATCTCGGTGGCCATGGCCAGTGGGTTCCGAGTCTCGTTAATTTGCGTGGCTGCAATTCTGACCCAAGCCAGTCTTTTTCTGGCACTGTCGGCCTTTGGCATAACGGCGTTGATTGCTGCGTCGCCTACGGCATTTGTGGCGCTCAAATGGATGGGCGCAGGGTTTTTGATCTATCTTGGAATCCGTGGCTGGCGCACCGCCGGCCAACCGCTGCCCAATGATGTCCCAGATCCACGGCGGTTGTATTTGCGGGCGTTTATGGTGGCCACGATCAACCCCAAGTCGGTGGCAGGCTATCTTGCTGCATTCAGCCAGTTTATCCAGCCTGACCTGCCCGTGATGTCACAGATGTGGGTGATCGTGCCCACCGCTCTGAGCCTGACCACCCTTAGTTATGTTGGCTATTGCGCGTTGGGGGCTGGTCTTGGGCGCACCGCGCTGAACGCCGTTTTTAGCGCTAGTTTGCGCCGCATTATGGCGGTTTGTTTCATAATTTATGGCCTATTTCTAGGCACATCTCATTTATCAAAAGGAGCATAGATTATGACGATTACAGGGTCTTGTGAATGCGGCGCGGTGGTGTTTGAATTGTCTGGCAAGCTGCGCGATGTTGTTGCGTGCCATTGTGGGCAATGCCGCAAAACCTCGGGCCATTATTGTGCGGCCACTTCGGGGCCGACCCCACAGTTAAATCTGCGCCAATCGAAGGGTTTGTCGTGGTATCGATCTTCAGATGTTGCGCGGCGCGGGTTCTGCAANGATTGCGGATCGAGCTTGTTTTATCAATNAGACGATGAGGGGCGCACTTCNGTTGGTGCCGGNNCGCTGGACGGGGCAACCGGNNTGCGNACNNCCAAACANATCTTTGTGAAAGACAANGGNGATTATTANGACATTGCCTGCCAAGCCTCTCAAATAGNGGGGTATTGAGGTGATGTTTGGTCTGCCACTTGATCCCGTCCTACTGGTGCCATTTATGGCAGCTGGCGTTTTGGTGAACATCACACCGGGCGCCGATGTCGGTTTTGTGTTGGCGTCGGGTCTGCGCGGGGGCAAGCGTCGCGGCATCGCGGCCGCTTTGGGGATCTCACTGGGCAGTCTGTTACATACCGTGCTGGCCGCGATGGGGGTTGCGGCCCTGCTGCATAGCCATGTCTGGGCCTATGATGCGCTTCGCTATCTGGGGGCCGCCTATCTGGTGGTTCTGGCATGGCGCGCATGGATTGGGGCGGGCGCGCCGCTGTCGGCCCGTGGGGCAACGGGGATGCGCCGCGCGGTCACCCAAGGGTTTTTGACCAATATCCTAAATCCCAAAGTGGCGTTGTTTATTTTGGCGTTCCTGCCGCAGTTTACCAATCCCGCAGTGGGTCCGGTTTGGCAACAAATGTTGTTGCTTGGGGGGCTTTTCACCGCGACGGGTCTGATTGTCACAATCGGCTACGGGGTGCTGGCGGGAACAGTATCGACGCATCTTCAACGTCACGAAAGAAGACTTGAGAAAATTTCGGCAGTTGCATTTGGCGGGCTCGCAGCCCGCATGGCTTGGCAATAGGAGGGTTTAAGACCATGGCAGAATTTCCAACAACCGCGCGGGTTGTGATCATCGGAGGTGGCGCGGTTGGCGCGTCTTGCCTGTACCATCTGGCCAAAGCGGGTTGGGCTGATTGTGTCCTACTCGAGCGCAATGAACTGACTGCCGGCAGCACGTGGCACGCCGCGGGCAATGTGCCTACTTTCTCGACCTCGTGGTCGGTCATGAATATGCAGCGCTATTCCACCGAACTGTATCGCGGTCTGGGCGCTGCCGTTGATTACCCGATGAATTATCACGTCACTGGTTCGATCCGACTGGCGCATTCCAAAGAGCGTATGCAAGAATTTCAGCGCGCCAAGGGCATGGGCAAATCACAGGGTATGGATTTAGATATTCTTGCGGTAGATGAGATCAAAAATCGCTATCCGTTTATCGAAACCCATGATTTGCACGGTGCGCTTTATGATCCCAATGATGGTGATATTGATCCCGCACAGCTGACCCAGGCGCTGGCCAAAGGGGCGCGGGATTTGGGTGCAAAAATTCTGCGTTTCACGCCGGCGACAGGGGTGTCGCGCGACGGGGACGATTGGATCGTGCAGACTGACAAGGGCAATATCCGCTGTGAATTTGTGGTCAATGCTGCCGGGTATTACGCCCAGAGGGTTGGCGAATGGTTCAAGCCCTATGGTGGGCGCACGGTGCCGATGATGGTGATGAGTCATCAGTATATGCTCACCGATGAAATCCCCGAGTTAGAGGCGTGGAGCGCTGAGAACGGTTGTAAACTGCCCCTGCTGCGCGATGTCGATAGCAGCTATTATCTGCGGCAGGAAAAGCATGGGTTGAACCTTGGTCCTTACGAACGCAACTGCAAAGCGCATTGGGTAAACCCATCTGACCCGCTGCCCGAAGATTTCAGCTTTCAGCTTTACCCCGACGATCTGGAGCGGCTTGAATGGTACGTTGAAGATGCGATGGCGCGGATGCCTTTGCTGGGCACCGCAGGCGTCAACAAGGTGATTAATGGGCCGATCCCCTATGCGCCGGACGGCATGCCCCTGATCGGCCCGATGCCGGGCGTTCCCAATGCGTTTGAGGCCTGCGTGTTCACCTTTGGTATTGCACAGGGCGGCGGTGCGGGTAAAGTTTTGGCCGAATGGATCACCGAGGGTCAGACCGAATGGGATATGTGGTCGTGTGATCCCCGGCGCTACACGGATTACACGAACCAAGAGTACTGCGTGGCCAAGGGCATGGAAGTGTACGGCCATGAATACGGTATGCATTTCCCGTGGCATGAATGGCCTGCTGGACGGGACCAAAAACTCTCGCCTGTTCATGACAGGCTTATTGAACTGGGTGGGGTCATGGGTGCCTATAACGGCTGGGAACGGGCCAATTGGTTTGCCAAGCCTGGCGATGATACCTCGGAAGAAACTACCCAGACATGGAATAGAGCAGGCCCGTGGGAGGCACGCATCCGTGATGAATGCGAGGCGGTGCGTGATGCTTGTGGTGTGCTGGATTTGCCGGGGTTCTCGCGGTTTTGGCTGCAGGGAGAGGGCGCAGACAACTGGCTGCGTAGCTTTTGTACCGGGGGTATCCCAAAAGTGGGCCGGATGAACCTGATCTATGTTTCAGACACCCGCGGCCGAATTGTGACCGAACTGTCTTGTATTCGTCTGGCTGAGGATAATTTCGTATTGATCACCGCGGCCAGCGCCCAGTGGCATGATGGCGAACTAATTCGTAAATCGGTGCCCAAAGGCGTGAAGGTGCGCGAAACCACGACTGAGCGGGACACGCTGGTGGTCACTGGCCCCACCTCGCGCGCAGTGCTGTCTGGGATCACTGACGCCAATCTCGAACAGGGCTGGCTGACCCATCAGTGGGCGACCGTCGCAGAACAAAAAGCGTTTCTGATCCGCGTGTCATTTGCCGGCGAACTGGGATGGGAAATCCATTCTGAAAATGCGGTAATGCCGGCAATTTATGACGCGGTTTTGGCCGCAGGGGCCAAACCGTTTGGCATGTATGCGTTGAATTCGCTGCGGATCGAAAAGGGCTATCGCGCGTGGAAGGGCGATCTGTCGACCGACTATACCCTGCTCGAGGGTGGGTTGGAGCGGTTTGTCAAACTTGATAAGCCGCAAGATTTCACTGGTAAGGCGGCGATCCTGAGCGAAAAGCAAACTGGCCGTAAGAAAGCCTTTGCAACCTTGGTGATCGACGCGGGAACTTGTGATGCGCCCTATATGTCGACCCTATGGCAGGGTGACACATTGGTGGGCGAGACCACATCAGGTGCTTGGGGATACCGGGTCAATGCCTCGGTCGCGCTGGCAATGTTGCGGCCCGACCTCACTCAGCCCGGAACTGAGCTGGAGATTGAGATCTATGGCGAGCGGCGCCGCGCCGTGGTGCAGCAAGACCAGCCTCTATGGGATTCCGAAAACGAACGGTTGAAAGCATGAGCGAAATCACTCTCCTAGATGGTGGCATGGGGCAAGAACTGGTTGCCCGTGCTGGCAAGGCCACCGGTTTGTGGTCGGTCCAGGCCCTGTTAGACACCCCAGACATGGTGCGCGCAGTGCATGACAGCTTTTTCAAAGCAGGTGCTGATGTTGCAACTACTAACAGCTATGCAGTTCTGCCTGATCGTTTGACGCCAAAAGGGCTGACCGACCGCCTGCCTGAGTTGATGGCGCTGGCTTGCCGCTTGGCTTGCGAGTCGCGCGATGCCCATGGTGCGGGATTGGTGGCCGGTGGTCTGGGGCCGCAGGGGTTTTCTTACCAGCCTGACAAATCTCCTGCGGCGGAACAAGCGGCTGAGATTTATGCGACTTGTGCCCAGTTGCAAGCGCCTTTTGTCGATCTGCATATCTTGGAAACCATGTCCTCAGTCGATCAGGCGCGGGGTGGTTTGATGGGGGCAGGTGTGACGGGCAAACCGGTCTGGTTGGCACTAAGCGTTGATGATACCGATGGCACCAAGCTGCGTTCGGGCGAGGCTTTGTCAGACATTGCGGGGCTGCTTGTTCACTATCAGCCTGACGCAGTGTTGCTGAACTGTTCGCTGCCCGAGGCGATTGATGCCGCCCTGCCGATTCTTGCGGCAATGGGCCATCGGTTCGGGGCATATGCAAACGGTTTCACCGCCATTGCACCGACATTCGATCATATTGGTGCAACCGTGGATGTTTTGCAGGCCCGCACAGATCTGGGCCCGGCGGCCTATGGTGATTTCGCAGATGGCTGGGTCCAACTGGGGGCGACGATTGTTGGCGGGTGCTGTGAAATTGGGCCTGCGCATATTAGTGAGCTGCGCCGACGGTTTGATCTGTTGGCGGCGTAATCTGTTGTTTTGTTTTGAATGATCCGAACAAAAAGGGGTTTTGACTATGACTGTTCTTCCAACTCACGCCCGCGTGGTGATTATCGGCGGTGGGGTTATTGGCTGTTCTGTGGCTTACCACTTGGCTAAGCTGGGCTGGCGAGATGTTGTTCTGCTGGAGCGCAAGCAATTGACATCGGGTACAACATGGCATGCCGCGGGTCTGATCGCACAGCTGCGCGCCTCTGCAAATATGACCAAACTGGCAAAATATTCTCAAGAACTTTATGGGGCTCTTGAGGCCGAGACTGGGGTGGCCACAGGGTTCAAACGCGTTGGTTCGATCACTGCGGCGCTGACGGCCGAGCGGCGTGAAGAGATTTTTCGCCAGGCGGCGATGGCGCGCGCTTTTGGTGTCGAGGTGGAAGAGATCACACCCAGTGAAATTGGCGCCCGCTATCCGCATCTTAACCTCGATGGGGTGCAGGCAGGGGTCTATCTGTCCAAGGATGGGCAGGGCGATCCGGGCAATATCGCGCTGGCGCTGGCCAAGGGCGCGCGCCAGAACGGAGCGTTGATACAAGAGCGGGTGAAAGCCATAGGGCTGCAGCGTAACGGCCGGCGGATCACTGGCGTTGACTGGCAGGCAGAGGATGGCGCCACGGGCCATATTATGTGCGAAATGTTGGTTAATTGTGCTGGTATGTGGGGCCATGAAGTTGGGCGCATGGCAGGGGTCAATGTCCCACTGCATGCTTGTGAACATTTTTATATCGTCTCTGAGGCGATCGAGGGTCTTGGCCAACTGCCGGTGTTGCGGGTGCCAGATGAATGCGCCTATTATAAAGAAGATGCGGGCAAAATGATGCTGGGGGCGTTTGAGCCGAACTCGAAACCCTGGGCAATGGAGGGCATTCCAGACAGTTTCGAGTTTGACCAATTGCCGGAAGATTTTGATCACTTTGAACCAATTTTGGAAATGGCCGTCAACCGCATGCCGATGTTGGGAACCGCCGGCATTCACACGTTTTTCAACGGTCCTGAAAGTTTCACGCCCGACGATGCCTATCATTTGGGGCTCGCTCCCGAGATGGACAACGTCTGGGTTGCTGCCGGGTTCAATTCGATCGGCATTCAATCAGCAGGGGGCGCTGGTATGGCGCTGAGCCAGTGGATGGAGGCTGGTGAAAAACCGTTTGATCTAGGCGACGTAGATATCGCCCGCATGCAGCCGTTTCAAGGCAACAAGCATTATCTTTTTGAACGCTCAAAAGAAACGCTGGGGCTGCTTTACGCCGATCATTTTCCCTATCGTCAAAAAGCCACCGCACGCGGTGTGCGCCGGACCCCGTTTCACGCCCATCTTGACGCGCAGGGCGCAGTTTTTGGCGAGATTTCTGGCTGGGAACGGGCCAATTGGTTCGCAGATGCGGGCCAAAAACGCAGCTATGAGTACAGCTGGGGACGGCAGAATTGGTTTGAAAACGTTGCCCGTGAACACCATGCGATTCGCACGGGGGTTGGCCTGTATGACATGTCGTCGTTTGGCAAGCTGCGCGTCGAGGGCCGCGACGCCGAGGCGTTTTTGGACTATATCTGCGGTGGCGATCTGTCTGGGCCGGTGGGCAAGATCACCTATACGCAGTTTCTCAACAATGCTGGTGGTATTGAAGCGGATGTTACGGTTACGCGGCTGGCTGAGACCGCCTATCTGGTGGTCACTCCCGCAGCGACGCGGCTGGCGGATGAAACCTGGCTGCGGCGGCATGTGGGGGATCAAAATGTGGTGATCACCGACGTCACGGCAGGCGAAGGTGTATTGGCGGTGATGGGCCCAAAGGCGCGTGCGGTGATGCAGGCTGTATCCCCAAATGACTTTGGCAATGTCACAAACCCGTTTGGCACCGCGCGACAGATTGAATTGGGGATGGGTTTGGCGCGGGTGCACCGCGTGTCCTATGTTGGCGAATTGGGCTGGGAAATCTATGTCAGCGCCGATATGGCGGTGCATGCGTTTGAAACGCTCTGGCAGGCGGGGCAGGCGCAGGGCATGGCGCTTTGTGGCATGCATATGATGGACAGTTGCCGGATTGAAAAAGGCTTTCGCCATTTCGGTCATGACATCACTTGCGAAGATCACGTGCTTGAGGCGGGGCTCGGCTTTGCGGTGAAAACCGACAAGCCCGCTTTCCTTGGCCGAGCGGCGGTTTTGGAAAAAAGACAGACGGGTTTGGAGACGCGTTTGGTTCAGTTTAAACTCACCGACCCAGAGCCGATGCTCTATCACAACGAACCGATCCTGCGCGACGGCGAGATTGTAGGCTATCTGTCGTCAGGGGCTTATGGTCATCATTTGGGCGCGGCGATTGGTATGGGGTATGTGCCTTGCAAGGGCGAGAGCGCAGCACAGGTTATGGCCTCCCGCTATGAGATCGATGTGGCGGGTGTTAAGGTGGGTGCTGAGGTCTCGTTGCGCCCAATGTATGACCCGACATCACAGCGGGTAAAAGCCTAATGTGATATCTGCTTGATGATGCAGTGATCCTGCGAAGTTACTTGATCTCAACCTCAATGAACACCATTTCGGATTTGCCGGCATTGATCACTTTGTGGTGCACACCCGCCGCGCGGCGATAGGCGTCGCCGGCGGTGATCGTGGTGGTGTGTTCGCTTCCATCGGGGTTTTGCAACAGCATCTCGCAATCGGTGATGGCGGTGATGACATAGTCGAACCCGTGTTGGTGCCATCCAGTTTCCGCACCGGGGCCAAAGGTGAAACGAGTGACGCGGGTGCGGTCATCGTCAATCAAAAGGGCCGCAGTTGCGGTTGGGCGGGTCATCAGGTTCTCCTTTTGAAACGCACCGCTTGGGCAGGTTTAGGGACACTGGGTATTTTACGGAAAATCTAGGTTTTGGAAAGAGCTGGATGCAGATCTTTCTTATATCTGAATTTATTCAGGTCTTTGCGAACGCCTATTGCGACCCTGTCCGGGTGCGTCCCTTCGCATGACCTTTGTCACCAGGCCCGCTTTGTCCAGGGTTTGTTTGATGCTGGCGGGCGCCAGTTTGGGGCGTCTGGCGAGTTGCCAGCCAAACCCTGATCGGTATCCAAATGGGAGGCGTTCGATATTACGACAAGTTTTGCGCTGACATCGCGTCTTGTCCTCGCAACAAATATTCCCCGTGATGTCCGATATCTGACTGGCCATCTACCCAGATATCTGCGCCAGAGCCTACCAACCAGCGTTTGCAAAAGCTTTGATCTTCGCCGAGTATCGCTTGTTTGCCGTCGGTCAGTAAATGTGAGAAAAAATCTGCAAAACGCGATGCATTCTTATAGCCTGATATGCTGGCCGGGCGGGGTAAAGGATGTGCAACCCCTTTAGCAACCATTTGTTCTGGCACGGTTCGCTTCATTTAGGAAAAGCCACCGACAAGGGTGGCAACGGTATGAAATCCGTTCTTCTTTTTTACGTCAATGGGATGTGATTTACTCATATAGGTTGTCAGTAAATATTTTGAGCACTGGCGGATATTTTTTGTATTGAAGGACTCTCCGGCTTGCCTCCATCCGCTTTATACAGAGCATGGAGAACCTCATCTCTTGCTTGGCGATCAGGATAGACAGCGGCGACAAAATCCTCATCAAAATCGAGCAGCCGAAAAAACTGTTCTGGCTGAAATGAGAGATCGCTATCTAAAAACAGTGCGTGAGTGAACCTTTCGGCAGACAGAAAAACCGACAACAGATAATTGCGCGCCATCACGATATCGGATAATTCAACGGATTTTTAAAGGAAGGGGATTTTTCTGTTTTGCAGCGCTTGGGTTAATCCGATCATAGAGGTCAAGAATGGTGTGTGAACGGTGCCGGGACTGGGCAGAAGAATAATAAAACATGGATTGCTCAATTTGGATATAGACTTTTTAAAATGTGACGCAGATTTGCTTTTCCACGCTCGGTGGGGTGGGTAACTTTTTGCGTCTCATTGTGCAAATATGAATAAGTATTTTATTGATATTTGGTGTTTTGCCGATGTTTAATTACACAGAGAATGCCCTTGATATATTATTTTCTTCAGCCTGCGTAGAAACAACCGCCCGCCGGACTTTGGGTAATATGTCTAACGGGCTAATATGGGCGCAATCCGACCGCGCATAGTGCAGCCCATTTATGCGTTTATGGCAGAGGCAGACCTTTTCTCCAGTGTGGAAGCTGACCATGCGGGTGTGGTCGTTTAAAGCCGGCAGGGGGGTCGAATGCTGCCCCCTATAGTCTTGGGCTTTTTCCGTTTAGCGTTGTCTTAGTTTTGGGTTCAGGGCGTCGTTCAAGCCATCCCCAACCATTGATATTGACAATACGGTGACGAAAATGGCCAGCCCCGGCACGGTCACTGTATAGCTGGCATCCAGAATATATTGCCGGTTTGAGCCGATTACTTGCCCCCAACTGACCACATTCGGGTCTGTTAGCCCCAGAAAACTCAGCCCGGCCTCAAAAAGAATGGCAGAGCCCACCATAAGGGCGGCCTGTACGATGATAGGAGCCAGGGCATTGGGCAGAATAACCCGAAACATCAGACGATGATTTCGGGTGCCCGAGGCGCGGGAAGCCATCACGTATTCCAGCTCTCTGATGCGCAGAAATTCGGCTCGGGTGATCCGCGCCACTGCCGTCCAGCTGACCACGCCAATGGCGACAGTGATCATCGGCAGAGAGGCACCAAACAGTGCAACGATAACCATTGAGAACAGCAAGGTAGGCAAGACTTGGAAAAATTCGGTAATCCGCATCAGGATCTCTTCGACCAATCCGAGGTAAAACCCAGCCAGCGCGCCGACGGTTACCCCGATAAAAACTGACATAAAGGCGGCCGCAAACCCGATTAAGATTGAGACACGGGCACCATGGATCAGGGCGGCCATTAGATCGCGCCCCAGATAATCGGTCCCGAGCAGAAACCCGTCCTGCCCGGGCGGTGAAAATGGCGCCCAAACCATATCGAACGGGTCTATTGGATAGAGCGCTGGGCCAAAAATTGCGCAGACTACGATTGTCGTTAGCATCATCAGGGCCGCCACAGCCGCGTAGTTTTGACAAAACCGCCCCCACGCCTCGGCGGCGGGGTAGCGGGTTTTGCTGCTAGTTTTGTTTTGGGCCTGTTCTGGGGCCTGTTGTGGGGTTGGCGGAATTGGGGTCATACCGTGCCTTTGATCCTCGGATTGACCAGCCGCAGCGCCAGATCAGTCAATAAGTTGCCCACCACAACTACGAGGGTTGAAAAGAATAAGATGCCCAAAATTGTTGGGGTGTCGCGCGCAATAATGGATTGAAACGCCAAAGTCCCAAGTCCGGGCCAGCTGAACACTGTTTCCACCAAAACGGCGCCTGAGATAACAGCAGAGAATTGCAGGCCAGCGAGTGTAATGACCGGCGATAGCGAGTTTTTCAGCGCGTGGCGGTACACCACGGCGCGCTGGCTCAGGCCTTTGGCAATTGCTGTGCGCACATAGTCAGATTCCAACTCATGTATCATGGCAGTGCGCGATTGTCGTGAATACAGCGCGATAAAGATCGATGACAGGGTAAGCATTGGCAGAACGAGGTGCCTTACCACGTCGACAAAATGCACCCAAAAACCGCCGCTGACCGTGACTTCGCGCATGCCAGCGACGGGAAACCAGTGAATGTTTAAAGAAAAGCCAATCAGAAGCAGAATTCCGGTCCAGAATACTGGAGCTGCATATCCGAACAATGCCAGAAAAGTTACGAAATGGCTGATCAATCCGTTGGGGTTTTGGGCTGATATGACCCCAAGTAAAACCCCGATAAACAGCGCCAAAATCTGTGCGAGAACGACCAGAAGCAAGGTGGCAGGCAAGCGCTGTAAGATCAGGTCAGTTACGCTTTCATTGTAAAAAAACGAATAGCCAAGATCCATCTGCATGACTTTGCCGATATAGCTTCCCAACTGGATAATATACGGTTGATCCAACCCGTAATCTGCCCGTATTTCAGCCATCACTGTCGCATCTGCGCCGCCCATGGATTGTGCAATCGTGTCTGCCACATCGCCAGGCGCAAGATGTATCAAAGAAAAGTTCAGGACAAGAACAGCTAGCAAAAGCGTGGCGGCATAAAAGACCCGCGTGATAAAAGACTGTAAGAAGTTCATCCGGGCCTCACGGCAAGACATGGCCGAGAGAGCAGGGGGGCTCTGCGGCGGCGTTGATACGCCGCAGATAGGGTGCGCAATCATTGTTTCAGATAGGTTCTGTCCAACGGCGAGCTTGTGGCCCATATCCCAAGTGGCGGGTTGCCGATCTTATTGGAATACACCGTGTGATAAGGCAGTGCATTGGTGACATAGAGCGGCAGCTCATTTGCGATTATCTGCTGGAATTCGGCATAGAGCGCCTTGCGCTTTGCAGGATCGTTTTCGCGGCCCGCAGCTGCCAAAATCCCATCGACCCGCGCGTTGGCGTACCCCTGGGTATTTGACCAGACGCCCTTGGCGATATTCGAACTTAAATAGGTGCGGTGAACGCCGATCACCGGATCGCCCCAGTTGAATACGGTGTCCCAACTCAGGTCAAAATCCATATCACCCATGCGCTTGGCCCAAGTGGGGAAATCCGCCGAGGCGCGCACGGTGACGTCGATGCCGACCTTGCGCAGCGCGGCTTTGACATATTCAGAGTGCGGTTTGAGCGCGGGCCAGCCAAAATCGATCGTCAGCCCAAAGCGGGTTCCGTCGCCGTCTTTGGAAAACCCGGCCTCATCGAGTAGGGCGTTGGCCTTGTCCAAATCCAGTGGATAGGTCTCGACATCGCTGGTATAAAATGGGCTGTCTGGGTGGATGCCGGTGCTGGCTTCGATGGCCGTGCCTTGCATGATCGCCTTGAGGATAAAGTTCTTATCAACTGCATAGGCGATGGCCTGACGGACGCGGACATCTGCAGTGGGTCCTTTGGTGGTATTCATCGCCAGCCAATCCAACGGCCCGATGGCGCCATAACCTTCGGAGGTTGTGGTCAGATGATCCACTTTTTTCAACCGGTTGATGATCCGCGCCTGTGATTCAAAGCCCGACATATGCACCTCGCCGTTTTCCAGTGCAATCGCCCGTGCTGACGGGTCGGTGATAATCCGCATGACAATTCGATCAAGATAGGGACGGCCCTCTAGGAAAAAATCGTCATAGCGCTCGACGATCACATGTTCGCCGTTTTTAAACTCGACCAGTTTGAACGGCCCGGACCCAATCACGTCTTTATTGTTACGAGGGTGGGTTTTCGGGTTTTGACCGTCGCCATAGATATGTTCAGGGATGATCGACATCAATTGCCCCGACATTGCCAACATCAATGCTGGGTGCGGTTGGCTGAGGTTCAGCACGGCGGTGTGTTCATCTGGGGTGCCGACTGACGCCACCGGGGCGAACATTGATTTGAACGGATGGTTTTCTTGAATGACTTTGACTGAAAAGGCCACATCGCTGGACGTGATCGGGTGGCCGTCGTGGAACGTGGCGTTCTTGACCAAATTGAGGGTGACTGTCAGACCATCCTCTGAGACGTTCCAGCTTTCGGCAAGATAGGGTTGTGGCGTCCAATTTTCATCATAGCGCAGGGGTGATGCAAACAGTTGCGCGCCTGGAAAGCCTGTCACAGTGCCAGATTGTACGGCCGAGTTCAGGTTGCGCACGTTTGAGTTGAGCGTTGCAATCAACGTGCCGCCGCGTGTTGGCGTTTCTGCGGTGAGACTGCTTGCCAGTGCGACAGAGCATATCAACACACCAGCGGATAGTACATTAAGTGTTTTTTTCATATCATTTATCCTGTTTTCGAAGTGAATTTCAGTGTGTTAAAATGCCGTCTGGAAATGATATGAGAACGCTAAACAAGTTTTTTTGTGATACAAAACAGATTTANTGGGGCTAGTTCCACTATTTACTGTGATTANCACTCTGGCAAAAATACAGACCTCAGAACACCAACATGCGATCAAAAGCGCCTTGAGCTTTAAGGTTAAGACAGGTCTCAATGAAGGCGCGCACTATTTTTGGTTGTTTGACGTTTGCAGTAGTCGCAATGCCGAATATGGGCACTGCGCCTGCCGGACGGATGGGTAGCGCGCGAAGGGCGGTGTTTTCCGCATCACCTTCACCGTATCCTAACGGGCGAATGTTTAAAATTGAAAAGCCAAACCCGGCCGAAACTAGCGCCCGCACCATTTCAGATGACCGCGTTGAATGCGCCACAATTGGTGCGCCTTGCATACCGTCGAACAGGCTGGTGAAATAATCCCGCGAGAAGGGCAAATCCAATAAAACCATGGGGCGGCTCGCAAGCTGGGCGAGTGTCACTTCGGTTTGCTGCGATAACGGGTCGCCAGTGGCGATTAACGCATAGGGCGGCGCGGCGAACAGAGCGTGAAACGTATGCCGGTGATCGACGGACTGTTCATAAGTGAACACCAGATCGGCCTCTCCACTGTCGAGGCAATTGATAATCATCTCCATGTGGCCCTCAAGCATGCTAAGCGACAGGTTTGGAAAACGTGTGGTGATTGATTTCAGAACGGGTGGCAGAAAGCTTGGGGCGGCTGTCGAATAACAGGCCAGTTTAACCAAACCGGTCTCGGCGCCACCCACAGACAGTAAATCAGCCTCGAAATGCAATGTCTGATCAAGATAGCTGCGGATCAGTTTGAGGGTCTCAAGCCCTGCAGACGTTGGATAAATACCCTTCGCCGGGGTGCGCAGGAATAAATCATACCCAAGCTCGGCCTCGAGGACATCAATGGCCGCGGTGATGGAAGATTGTGAGATATTTAGCTTGGTTGCAGCACTGGCGATTGATCCCAGTCTTCCTGCGGCTTCAACATAACGCAGCTGCTTGAGGGTAAAATTCAGCATTGGGTATTCCACTATAAAAAGAATTTTATTGAAACGGTAAAAGTATTTTTAGATTTATTGACCGTACCATATGCTCGGCTGATAGCGCCATTAATTTTAAGGTCGCATTATGACCACGACAATTTTTTCAGCAAAAAAAATCATCACCATGGATCCCGCCCGACCGGAGGCGACCCATGTGGCGGTGCGAGAGGGGCGCATTCTTGGTGTGGGGGCGCTGGCGGAGCTAAAGGCTTGGGGCGCCTACAGTCTTGATGAGCGGTTTGCAGATAAAGTTCTGATGCCGGGATTTGTCGAGGGGCATGCCCACGCGATGGAGGGCAGTTTCTGGCGTAAAACCTACTGTGGTTATTTTGACCGGATGGACCCAGAGGGAAAAATCTGGTCGGGATTGACAACAATTGAGGCTGTCTTGGCGCGTTTGTCTGAGGCCGAGCAACAGCTTGATGAGTGCGATGCGCCGCTGTCTGGTTGGCAACTAGATCCAATTTATATGGGAAACAAACATCTGTCGCGGCGCGATCTTGACCGTGTGTCCGCCACGCGGCCCATCGCGGTTCTGCATGCGTCTGGACATATATTGAATGTGAACACCAAAGCTCTTTCATTGGCGGGTCTGCTGACCTCTGGTATTAATCACCCGGGTATTCCGCTGGATGATGATGGCCTGCCAACAGGAGAGTTAAAGGGACCAGAAGTGATGATGTCGGTCGCGGGCTATGTTGGGTTTGACCGGTCGATGACCGATGCAGATGCGCAGGGTTTGCAGGATTTCGCGAAACTTTGCGTGCGCGCAGGTGTGACAACAGTGACCGATCTGGCATCGCGGCTGAGCGATGAGACTGTTGAGATGATGGAACAGGTTACGAGTGCAGAAGATTTTCCAGCACGTTTGGTCCCACTGAAATTTTTTATTGGCCTGTCGCCCAAAGACTTGGTCGCACGGGTTCGCGAACTGGCAAAAAGATCCACTGACCGGTTGCGGTTGGGAAAAATCAAAATTATTGCTGATGGATCTATTCAGGGATTTTCAGCTCGGATGCGCTGGCCTGGATATTATAATGGTGCCCCGAACGGGCTTTGGTATATCACCCCGGAGCAACTGTCAGAAATCTATCATCTAGCGTTGCAGGCGGGGGTTCAGGTGCACACCCATACCAATGGCGATCAAGCCGTTGACTTGGCGCTGGATATGCTGGGTCCAGCCCTCAAGGCGCACCCCCATCGCGACCACCGCTTTACCCTGCAACATTGCCAACTGGCCGATCGCGCCCAATTTCGCCGGATGCGGGCCCTGGGGGTTTGCGTAAATCTGTTTGCCAATCACCATTTTTACTGGGGGGATGCGCATTACGCTTTGACCGTGGGCCCCGACCGTGCCCTGCGGATGAATGCCTGTCGCACTGCATTGGATCAACGCGTTCCAATGGCAATCCATTGCGACGCGCCAGTGACCCCGTTGGGGCCACTTTTCACGGCGTGGTGTGCGGTTAACCGGCGCACCGCTTCGGGACGCGTGCAGGGAGCGACTGAGAAGATCACTGTCGCCGAGGCTCTTTATGCGATCACCTTGGGCGCGGCCTATACGCTGCAACTTGATCACGAGGTTGGCTCGATCGAGGTCGGAAAACACGCTGATTTCGCTGTGCTTGAAGCCGACCCCACGGCGGTCGAGGATGCACACCTGAAAGATATTGGCGTGTGGGGGACCGTGCAGGGGGGGCGGATTTTTCCAGTCACTGCGCTGTGATGAAAGCTGTGACACGCATGTCCACTGGGGTGCCGCTTACTTTACCCGTCACGGTGATCGGCGGCTATCTGGGAGCTGGCAAAACCACGCTGATCAATCACCTACTACGCACTGCCAATGGCGTGCGTCTGGCAGTCTTGGTCAATGAATTTGGGGCTCTTTCGATTGATNAAGATCTCATAGAGGCTGAACAGGACGATATTATCTCGATCGCAGGCGGCTGTATTTGTTGTTCGTTCGGGGATGACCTTTCAGCGGCTTTGATGGATATATGTGCGCTCAAGCCGCCTCCGGATCATATTTTAATCGAGGCCTCGGGCGTGGCGATACCTGCAGCGATTGACAACAGCTTAACCGTGCTGGCGGGGGTTCAATCGAACGGGATCGTTGTGTTGGTCGATGCAGAGACTGTGAAGACGGCGTTTGAAGACATCTATATTGGTGATACTGTGCAGCGCCAACTGGCCGAGGCAGAACTTTTGATCGTCAACAAGATTGATTTAATCGAAGGCCCTGAGCGGATCAGCTTAGAGGATTGGTTGACAAAAAAGGCGCCGCAGGCCCGGCAGGTGCCAGCCAGATATGCCAAGGTGCCGCTTGCTGCCATATTGGGGGGCGTTCCGCGCAAGCGTCCCGCAGATGTGGCGGATCACGCGGTAACGCTGTTCGACAGTCTCGTGTTTAGGCCGAAAGCAGACACTGACGCTGTCCTATTGGCACAGGCGTTGGCCAGTCAACAGTATGGGGTAATTCGTGCAAAGGGATTTATCTACAATCAAGATGGCCGCTATATGCTGTTGCAAGTGGTTGGATCGCGCTGGCAGCTTGCCGCGGTGCCGGAGGGAAGTGCCCCCCATAGTGACTGCGCGATCATCTGTATTGGCCTGCGAAGCCGGTTGGATAAAAACGGACTTTTGCGTTTGTGCTGAGAGGGCATGACAATTGAGGTGATATCAGTCAGTAGACCAACGGATTTAGCTTGTTCCGTCGGATACGGCTTGGGTTAATGATCGCCGCGCTTCATCAAGATGGCGTTTCATGGCGTCGGCAGCTTGTTCCGGTTGCCGTGTGGCGATGGCATTGAAAATTTCGCGGTGTTGGCGATTATAGCTGGCAACCATAGGTGGGGTGAGCGTTAGATTGCGCATTCTTTCCCATTGCTTGTGGGTGCGAACTTTATTGATCTGCTGAACCACCCATATCAAAATCGAATTTTCGGTCGTTTCAGCCAGCAGAACGTGAAAGGCTGCGTCCGCAGTGGCAAATTTCATCATGTCATCGCTACAGCTTTCCATTTCGAGCAAAAGTGATTCGGCTTGTTCGAGGTCACGTCCGGTCGCTTGGAGCACCGCCAACCGGCAAATATGGGGCTCAAGAGCGAATCTGGCGTCGATTAATTCAAGCGGGCGGGCTTGATCAATTCCTGTTATGTTATGAGGCTTCTGTTGATGTATAACATAGCTGCCACTGCCAGGTTTGGTTTCTATCAACCCCCTCTGTTCAAGTAGAAAAAAAGCCTGTCTGATCGTACCCCTTGCGCAGCCAAAGCGTTCTAAAAGCTTGCGTTCGGAAGGCAATCTTTCTCTGTGTAGATAAATGTCCGCAAGAATTTCACGAGTGATTTCTCCAGCAATTTCAACGGCGCCATATTTCATTTTGTTATTTCCCAACGGTACAACTTTATATACCAATAGTATACCAAATTAAAGAATTAAGTACAGGGGAAAATAAAAGTATAGAAATATATGCAAAATAAGTTGTAATAATGCTTAAATGCGATACAAATAATAATTGTACAGTAATATTGGTTTATTTTTGGTATATTGTGAGCTTATAAACTTGTCAATAGGAGAATGGGCATGGCCTTTCCCAAACATGCGGATTTTGTAGTTATAGGTGCGGGTATTCATGGATTGTCATGTGCTTGGCGCCTCGCCGAAAAATTGATTGAATCTGGCGAAGACGTAGGGGGCCGTATTGTTGTTTTAGACAAAAGTGGGATCGCAGCGGGTGCTACGGGGATTGCCTGTGGTGTGGTGCGTAATAATTATTTTCAACCGGCGATGCGCGAATTGATGGCGCACTCGGTCGGGGTCTGGGAAAGTGACCCGGAAGCGTTTAGTTACCATTCGGTCGGTTATATGCAAATTTCATGCGAATCGATGCATGAGGATGTGGCACAGATACACGCCGAGCAGCAGGCCATCGGATATGACAGCGCCTTTATCGAGGGCGCGTCTGCTTGTACGGCCTACATGAACGATATCTTTAGCGATTGGCAGGCGCAGGGCATCACATCTGTGCTGCATGAAAAGCGTGGTGGCTATGCCAACAACACGCCGGCAATGTACGGGTTGGCGAAAAAGGTTGAAGCCCTTGGGGTGCGGATCATCACTGGCGTCGAGGTTTTGGGCTTTACCTATGAGCACGGATCTTCTGCGGTGCGCGGAGTTGAGACCGACAAGGGGACGGTTACCTGCGAGCAGGTAGTAGTTGCCACAGGTCCTTGGGTGCGCGATTTCTGGTCTATGCTGGATTTACCAAGCCAGATCACGGTCAAAGATTTGACGGGCCAGACCCGTCAGAACGTGGATATGTGGCGCTATTGGCAACTGGAGGAGGGCGTGCTGTCAGTACCGCCTGAAACATTAATGGGCAATGATGGAAATATGCCTCCGGTTATTCATGTGGATACTGACGCGCCGCTTTATTCCGACGTCGATGGCGCGCTGATAACCGATGAATTGTGGGGAATTTATTACAAGCCTGATTGGCATTTTAACGGCATTCAGGGTGGTGCCGCCCCCTATAAAGTGAATACTCCCGTCAACGAAGTGGCGATCGATCCTTACGGGCCCTCGAGCCCAGAGTTTATTTCATCGCAGGATTTTGCGCATATGTGGGTCTCGGCGCTGGCGCATTGCCATAAACGGTTCGAGGGTATGATGCCGAAATATCACCGCGAGGAATCTGGCGGTATTGGATGTTTCACCGCTGACAGTTTCCCCGTTTTTGACCGTTTTAGACAGAATGTTTCGATCATAGCCGACAGCAACCATGGGTATAAAATGCTGGGTGTAGGGCGGTTGGTGGCTGACGAGGTAATGGGCAGCGAACAAGAGCTTTTGAAACCGTTCCGTTTCGAACGGTTTGCCAAGGGTGAGCTGCACCCGACCTCAAGCAGTCCGTTTCCTTGGAGCTAGTTTATTTTACCTGAGGGTCAATTTACCCTTTCTCATCAAGCCACACAGCAAGACAGGAAAACAGATGGATATTGAAGATTTTGTAGAATCCCCGGGCCGCGATGAAATGGTTCGGGAGGTGCGCAAGAAAATTGATGAACTGGGGATCGAG